>LWDU01039398.1_pt1 | contig 98345 bp, 88 predicted proteins | sample 727161 | NCBI WGS metagenome assembly LWDU01 (sample SAMN04566230, study PRJNA314399) | hydrothermal vent metagenome | isolation source: deep sea hydrothermal plume seawater | place: Mexico: Gulf of California, Guaymas Basin | collected 2004-07-11 | reverse complement strand
CCACGGGCGATCATTCAGTCGCTACAATGCGACCGTTCAACCGACACACCCCATAAATTCGGAGGCCCAATGTCCCAGCTGCGGAGCAAGAGTAAGTATCGCAAAGGGCACGACGACGGACTCGAACCGCTCGAACCACTGGATCTTGCAGCGAGCGACACCGTCGACGCGCTTGTTCGCGGCATGGCGAACACCGCTTTTGGTGGACGAAGTCTTGGCGAAGCCGCCGATGTGCTTGAGACCATGGTGCGCGACGACGACTGCTTTCGCGTCGTCACCATCTCAGGAGCCATGACAATCGCCAAACAAGGGCTGATCCTGTGCGAGATGATGGAGCGTGGATGGGTGCAAGCCATCGTCACAACCGGCGCCCTGATGACCCACGGCTTGGTTGAAGGCGCGGGGATGCAGCACTTCAAACACCGTCCGTCGCTTGACGACGCCACGCTGTTCGAGCGCGGCTACAACCGGGTCTACGACACCATCGAACTCGAGCAAAATCTCGACGATGCCTATTCGATCTTGAGCCACACCTTTCGTGACACACCCGGTGGAACCGTTTTGTCGAGTCGAACAATTCTCGAACAGATCGGCCAACACCTCAATGCGAATGTCAAAGGTCGCGCGATTCTCGGCGTCGCCGCCGAGCGAAACATCCCGATCTACGTCCCCGCATTCACCGACTCGGAGCTCGGGCTCGACCTTGCGGTATTCAATCAGCAACGCACACGAGACGGAAAAAAAACAGTCGGCTTCGATCCGTTTCTCGATCTGAACGACTTTGCCAAGCGCGTCAACGAACACGAAACGCTGGGGATCTTTACGATCGGGGGTGGCGTCCCGCGCAACTGGGCACAGCAGGTGGGACCCTATCTCGAGATCTCCGCCGAACGGCTCGGGCTCGATCAACCCGTTCGCCGCTACAAGTGCGCGGTTCGAATCTGTCCCGAGCCCGTGCATTGGGGCGGACTTTCCGGCTGCAGTTACACCGAAGGCGTTTCTTGGGGCAAGTTCGTACCCGAAGCAGAAGGCGGCTGTTTTGCGGAAGTCTTCGCCGACGCCACCATCGCATGGCCACTGATCGTTCGCTCCGTGATGGAGCGTACTTCGGCCTAAGCAAGGTTACCGGCCACGGTCTGGCCAAAGCTCAGAACGAAGACCTGCCCAAAGATCTATGCGCCACTCGTAGCGAGCCGCAACGGGTCGGCTGTTTCCGCGAGCTTTAGCTCGGGATGTTTTTCCTCGACCCGCTTTAGATCCCATTCGCTCTTCGCCAGCAACACCGCCCTTCCCTCTCGGTCTTCGTAAACTCGCACGCGTTCCGAGAAACGAAAAATCTCGGTATCGAAGTCTGCCTGAGGCCACCTTGCGAGTTTGTAATCGAGCGGCGACAGCCCGGGCTCTACTCCGTACTCACTCGCCAGCCGATGTTGAAATACATCGAACTGCAATTGTCCGATCGCACCGAGGATCAACGTCGCAGAGCCTCCACCCGGTTCGCGAAACAACTGAACCGCTCCTTCTTGGACCAGCTGATCGATGCCCTTTTCTAGAGACTTGCGCTTCCCCACTGCTGCAACTTCAACCCGTGCAAAACATTCGGGTGAAAAGCTCGGGATACCGGGATAGTTGAAGTCTCCCTTGTCGTTGAGGGTGTCCCCAATCCCGAATACCCCCGGATCAAACAAGCCCACCACATCGCCAGGGAATGCTTCGGAGACTTCTTCCCGGTCTCGTCCCATCAAGAGCGTCGAGTTCGCCAGACGAATGGGTTTGTTCGTGCGAACGTGACGCGTCGACTTGCCAGCCATAAAGCGTCCGGAACATACGCGCACGAACGCGATGCGATCGCGATGGTCTTTGTCCATGTTCGCCTGAATTTTGAAGACAAAACCTGAGAAGTCCTTCGAATCAGGTTCGACCATCCCTTTGTCAGACTCTCGCGCAGTTGGACACGGCGCCATTTCGAGAAAGCGCTCGAGCAACGGCGACACGCCAAAGTTGGTGAGCGCGCTTCCAAAGAACATCGGCGTCAGTTCACCTGCCCGTACGCGTTCGAGGTCAAACTCCGCACCGGCTCCGTCGAGCAGCTCGAGTGCATCGGTGAGCTCACCGGCGTGAATCCCGAGCGCCTCGTTGAACGCGTCACTCCCGAGGCCACCTTCGATAATGTTCTCGTCGAGCAGCGTGCGCCCATGGTTGCCCCCCGAAAACATGATCAGCCGATCCCCCAGCCGGTCGTACACCCCGCGGAAGTCCTTGCCCTCCCCAACGGGCCAATTCACCGGGACGGCGTCGATCCCGAGTACCTCCTCGATCTCACTCATGAGGTCGAGGGGGTCTCGACCGAAGCGGTCCATCTTGTTGACGAAGGTAAAGATCGGAATCCCGCGCATGCGGCAGACTTCGAACAGCTTGCGTGTCTGGTTCTCAACGCCCTTTGCACCGTCGATCAGCATCACCGCGCTGTCGGCTGCCGTAAGCGTGCGATACGTGTCTTCGCTGAAGTCTTTATGGCCCGGCGTGTCGAGGATATTGACCCGAAAGCCTCGATAGTCGAAATGCATCACCGAGCTACTCACCGAAATGCCGCGCTGTTTTTCGAGTTCGAGCCAGTCGCTCTTTGCGTGCTTGTCCGAGCGACGACCGCGTACGGACCCCGCCTCTCTCACAGCCCCCCCGAACAACAATAGTTTTTCGGTGAGCGTCGTTTTGCCCGCATCGGGGTGAGAAATAATGGCGAAGGTGCGTCGGCGCTCGACTTCGGCGCGAAGACTTCGGGCCGAAGTGCCGTCAGCGTCAGCAGCTTCTTCGTTTTCGGATTCCATCAGATGTTCTTTCTATGCGTTGAAGACCACGGCGTGTCAAAAGGTTTCGACAGCGTGGTGAGATTGGTGCGGAGTATCCCGTTGAGAGACAGGGGGAAGCGAGTGGCTACGAAAGCAACGAAGGATCTCGACACAGGTCTTTGGTCAGGTTTTTGTGATGCGCTTCGAGGGTGCCGCCGCCGATTTCCAGCAACTTCGCATCGCGCCACAATCGTTCGACCACGTACTCCCCCATATAACCGTTGCCACCCAGCACTTGCATGGCGGCGTCGGCCGCGCGCTTGCCAACCTGTGCGGCAAAGAGCTTTGTCGCATCGGCGTCTACGCGCTGGCCGGTGTTTGCAAGATTGATGCGGCGCGCCGTGTCGTAGACGAAGCTTCGCGCCGAGCGCCATTCGGCAAAGGTCTCGGCAATGTAACGTTGGATCTGCCCGAAGTCTCGAATCGGTTTGCCGAAAGCCTTTCGTTCATTGGCGTAGCCGGTCATCACCTGAAGCGACCTTTGGGCGATCCCCGTCGCCTGGGCGGCCAAGGTGAGCCTTTCGATTTCGAGGTTTCGCATCATGTGCTTCGTGCCTTCGCCGATCTCACCAAGAAGGTTCACCTTGGGTACGCGAACGTCGTTGAAGACAAGCTCGGTCGTGTACGAAGCGCGCATGCCAAGCTTGTCGACCCACTTCTGCCCAAGCGCGAAGCCGTCCATCCCCTTCTCGACCAAAAACGAACTGATCTCCCGGGGGCCGGTGGCCGCGTAAACAATGAAGATGTCGCCAAGGGTATTCTCGTCGATTCCGCCGTTGGTGATGAACGTCTTCACTCCGGTGATGATGTAGTCGTCGCCATCCGCAGTGGCGGTCGTCGCCATGCCCATCACGTCCGTCCCGACGCCGGGCTCGGTCATGCACATGCCACCGATCCATTCACCGCTGACGGCCTTGGGCAGGATCCGCTTGCGCTGTTCTTCGTTGCCGTTGACGTAACAGTTCTGGGTAAAGAGGATCGAATGTGCGAGCACCGCGAGGCCGAAGCCCGGGTCCGATGTCGACAGCGCCTCGAGAACCTGTACTGCCGCGATCGGATCGAGACCCGCGCCGCCATATTCTTCGGGAATCGTCACCCCGAGCAGGCCGAGATCTCCGGCCTTGAGAAATAGCGCGTGGTTAAAGCGTTCGGCGCGATCGTGGTCCGCGGCTTGGGGTTCCACTTCACGGACAACGAACTCGCGCAACGACTCAGCCAGCAGCTGGTGTTCGGGAGTCGGGGCGAACAGGTCGAGATCGCGCCAGGGTTCGCGTTCGATATCAGTCATCGTCTTCGGGCTCACTTGTGAGGGGTCACGCCGCGATCTGGAGATGGGATCGACTGCGCGGGGCTCGTGGGCCGGGAGACTAGCAGGCTGCCAGGCTATCGATCACGTAGTCCCCGATGGCTCGGCGGACCCTGGGCTCGATCGCGCTGAAGACAAGTCCGATGTTGGGGACGAGCTGATAGGCGGCCTCGGCTTCGATCTCGAGGGAGCCTACGTCGGGCAATGCGAACGACAGAGAGATATGGGTGCCCAGCGGCACTTCTTCGCTACTGCGCATCAGGCAGCCATTGTCTGAAATCGAAAGAATCTCTGCGGACCAGCTTTTGCCGCGCCGGGAGCACGTCGCTTGAAGGTCGGCGTCGACCCGCGGCGTAGACCTCGGAACTTCCTCGAAGTGCTGCTGCAGGATTCTGTACAAGTCGTGCAGGCCGGCCGGTCGCTTTACCGCTGCCATGATCTGCGGGGTCGATGTTCGAATTCCGGCGCGACCGGTGATAAGAATGATCGGAAGGTCGGCGCTCGCATCTGCTTCTGGCAGATCCAGATCGGCATCCGCCCGATGTTCGTCCAGAACCAGTAGTTCAATCTTTGGCCGATCGCCCTCACAGCTCTGCTCTAGCAGCGCCAAGTCAGTCGCGGTCAAGATCCTGTAGCCGAGGCGTCCCAAAATCTCGCGGGTCCGCTGAGCGAACGCTTCGGGGCGCGCATTCGTATACAGCAGGTGTTTCGGCGGCAGACTCAATTGTGGGGACATGCCCTCGTGAATCGGCATGCGGGCACGCCAGGTTGAGAGGTCTAACAAAGCGATGATCGCAGGCTGATCAATCACAGAACCGTGTGCGCTGGATCACATGTAAAACACCGAACAGCGTTTGAGTGAAATAACCGACCCCGAGTCAACGCGCGAAGAGCCTGTCGATCAATGCGCCCCCGCGAAAACTCCGGGTTACACTCGTTGGCGTGGAGACAAACCGTGACCTCGCCTCGTGGCTGATTTCTCACCGCAATGAAATTGAAGCGGCGATGAATCTCCGTCTTGGCCCGGCAGCTCCGAGCGTTGCTTCGCCCGAAGCCGAGGCGCTTCGACGCTTTCGGACGTACGCTTCTTCTGCACTCGTGCGCGACACCGCCGTTCCCCCGGCGCTCGACGGGTTGCGGGTCAATCAACGTCGAACCGAAGCCCTGATCCTTGCTTGGCTCGAAGCCGCAGCAGAATCCGCCGGGACCGACAACACACTTTTGCGCGATTCACTCACGCCGTTGGTTTCTCAGTTTCGGATTCACTTGCGAGGCACATCGAGCGGACGCAAAACCCGCGGTACCCCGCGAGCCAAACGACGGATGGTGGTCGCGGCGATCGACCGGCTGGCTGAAGCCTTCCTCGCGGTAGATACCGACACCGGAACGATCGAAGATGCGAATCCCGCGGCAGGTGCCTTGCTCGGGTTGAACCAAGACGAACTGCTCGGAGTCGACGCGATGTCGTTCGTCCCCGCACCGATGCAGGCTGCGCTTTGGTGCGAACTCGACGCAGTCTGCGAAGGCGTCGAGACGCATTCATTTGCGACGACCCTGTACGACTCGAAGGGAACCTACCTTGAGATGTCCGCAAGCACGACGCGCTTTGCAACACGAGACAAGGTCTTGGCGCTGATCCTGCTGCGCCCCCGTATCAGCGCAGACTGCCTCCCGAGAAGCGAGATCGATAGCAGCGAGATTGACGCAAACGGTGCTGCGTCGGAGGCAGGGCCTCAAGACCCCGCCGGCCCCCAGCTCACCAGCTCTCCCGACACACCGCTAGAAGCGACCGCCCACGACGTCACGACGACGTCACAACGCAATCCGAGTACAAACCCACTTCGCTGCCCAGGAGTTTCCTTGAAGTACCTCCATACGATGGTGCGTGTGTCGAATCTCGACGAATCCCTCGCCTTCTACGTCGGCGCACTGGGGCTCGTTGAAGTCAACCGGGTAGACGTCGAAGCGGGTCGCTTTACGCTCTGCTTTCTCGCCGCACCGGGAGACGAAAGCGCGCAAATTGAATTGACGTACAACTGGGACGCCGAGGCGTATACGGGTGGCCGAAACTTTGGCCACGTCGCCTACCAGGTGGACGACATCTACCAGACATGCCAGCGCTTGCAGGATGCGGGAGTCACCATCAACCGCCCACCGCGGGATGGCCACATGGCCTTCGTTCGATCCCCCGAAGGCATTTCGGTGGAGCTACTACAAAAGAGCGGCTCGCTCCCCGTACAAGAACCGTGGCAGTCGATGGAGAATGTGGGCGAGTGGTAAGCTAGGAGTCTGCGCGGCGGAAGGTGTGCGTGACCCGATGTCTCTAGCTGGCTACAGCTAGCTTTCGCAACGCAGCCAGCGGCATTGGATCCGCGTTTGGGCGCGTGCGCCTTCTGCCGCGCAGACTCCTAGGCCCCGCCGTCTGTCCTATCGCAACTTACTCCGCGTCCCGCACGACTTCGGGATCAAGTACTCCTTGATGATCTTGGCCTCGCGCCACTGCGCGATCGCAACTTGCTTCACGCGCAAGCGATCCCCTTTGGTTGTCACGAAGTCGAGACTGCATTCGATGAACGAAGTGTCTCCGTTCACGCCGACACCCTGGACTTGAAAGCCGAGCCATTCCGCGTCTGCGTTGCGGCGATGAAAGTTGCGCCCCGCCGCAGTCTCGAGACCGAACATCGGTGCGAGCGCGCCTCGACCTAGCTCCACGTCTGGTGCATAGAACTCGTCTACCGCCTGGTAGATGTCTCCCGCACGAACGCATTCGATGAGACGCTCCACGCGAGCCCAAACCGCATCTGCGGTACGAGCTCGCATGGAGCTGGAAACCATGAGCGGATCACCGGAGCTAGGGCCCGCAATCTCGCTGCGATGCGTCGGTCCTTGCACCAACGCGAGATGGGGTTCGGCAAAGTTGCCGGGCCGGTTTTTCCGGGTCGTTCGAACCTTCATTTCGACATCTCCCTTTCGTCCGCGCGGGTCAGAATCCGCTGTGGGTGATTCCGGTTGGGTTTGCGCTTGGCTGTTCTGGTCTGCTCTTGTCCGCTCTTTATCTGCACTTTGTCTGCACTTTGTCTGCACTTGTCGATGCGACGCCCGATCTCGTTCAGAGATTCGGTCCCCCGTTTCGCCCCCTGTTATTTGGGACGCCTGCCTCGAGGCTTCGGTTCCCACATTTCTGGGATCGAGGTCGGTGCAGTCCTGAGACATTTCGCGTCGACCTGAAGCCGCTCTCCCCGTATGCTGTGCGCTTCGTACTGAACCCGGGGGTGCAACATGTCGATCGTGAATCAGGTAAGTGACCAAATGAAAGACGCGATGAAGGCCAAGGAAAAAATTCGGCTCGCCGCGTTGCGGAGCATGCGCAGTCTTCTGCTAAACGAGATGAAGAAAGACAATTCGACCGACCTGTCCGACGAGGTTGCCGTGGGTTTGTTCCGGCGACTTGAAAAGCAGCGCCTTGAAAGCATCGACGCCTTTGAGGCGGCGGGCCGCACAGAACAAGTCGAAGCAGAACGCACCGAACTCGCAGTGATTCGCGAATTTCTTCCGCAGCTCGCCGACGAAGCGGCAACACGCAATATCGTCGAAGCCGCGATTGCGAGTAGCGGAGCCGCTGCAAAGGGCGATTTGGGCCGCGTGATGGGCGTGATCATGAAAGAGCACAAGGGCAAGGTTGACGGCACCCTTGCGCGAACCATCGCCGCCGAACTCTTGGGCGACTAATTCTTCGCGCGCCTATTTGAGCACGCACGCAACGCGACGGCTCAACATCAAACGCGCGGATTGATCACAGCGTCACCATCCCCCATCATTCATGCATGACGAGACGTGACAAGCCAAACAGCATCGCGAACCCACGTGCAATGCAACGCTTTGCGAGTTCAAGCGAAGCGGTGGCAGGCGTTGCCCCCGGATGGCTCTTACTGGGAAGGAAGGGCTTCCGGGGGCTGCCAACACCCTGCTGACGGTTAGAGAATACAATTCGTGGCGTGATTTATTCAAGTAAAAACATCAGTTCACGTCACGTTTTCTGAGGTTTTTTTCAAATGCGTACGCAACAAACTCGACAATTGTTGTTGCCTCTACTTTTTGTATCTCGACTCCCCGGAATGGGCAGCCGGTCTTTCAAAATCCCACTAGATGAATTGACGGTGACAACATTCGCGGGGTCCGAAATTTTCGCATGCGCAATAGGCATGCAACTGAGTCATATAACACCCCGCCCATATTGGTGATTTCAGATTTCGAATGCGACGCCCTCGTGTTCGAAGCGGCGAAGCCCACAACCGTTGCAACGCGCTTGTTGCCAGATTCCGCGAAGGCCACCCGCCGCGCTCGAGTACATCTCACGGCATCACGGGCAGCGACTCGTCGCAACAATGACACGCAGGGCACACACCGGAAACCACGCCACAGCGGCCCACGCGGAGGCCTTCCGTAAGTACGGCACGCGAACCCGTGCGCGCGGCTCATCCGGCGTAGCCGGTGCGCTCGACGAACAGACGTCACCCATGTCGGGCTCTTACGACCAACGCGACGACGCTTTCGCGCGTACATCAATACGTTTGCTCGTGACCGCCTTCGCGTCTCGGGCCTGTCGACGACCATGGGTTCGGCGCTCGAAACAATCGAGAATCGCATCGGGAATAAAACGGGTTCGCGGCGAATACATGTGCTTGTCGCCGTGACGGTGCTGTTGGTGCTTATAGAACCGCAGGGGATGCACGAGATGGAGATGCTCTCGTGCCCTCGTCATCGCGACATAGAGCAAGCGCCGCTCTTCTTCGATCTGTTCGGGCTTGTCCGTCGCCATGTCGGACGGGATGCAACCGTCCGCTGTATTGAGCACGAACACCACGTCCCATTCCTGTCCCTTCGCCGAATGAATGGTCGAAAGGATCAAGTAGTCCTCGTCGAGCCGCGGGGGGCCGGCGTAATCGCCGGTGGCCGACGGCGGGTCCAGGGTGAGTTCCGTTAGGAAGCGCTCGCGAGACGGATACTCGCCAGAGATTTGCTCGAGTTGTTCCAAGTCGCCCCCCCGCACGTGGGCAGCGTCGTAGATGCGCTGCAAATGCGGCGTATACCATTCGCGCACCATCGCGAGCTGGGCGCTCCAGTCGGTCTTGCTACTTCGAAGGCCAACCATCAAGGCACTGAGTTTTGGCCAGTCGGCGATCGCGGCGTTCGGAACGGCAACCTTGTGCAGCTCGGTGAAATTGAATTCGTTCTTCTCGTGGGTTTCCACAATGTTGCGCGCGTGAGCGGGCCCTACGCCGGGAAGCAGCTGAACGAGCCGAAAGGCCGCAAGCGCATCGGTTGGGTTCTCGGCCCAACGCAAGGCACAGATCACGTCCTTCACGTGGGCTGACTCGAGAAATTTAAGCCCGCCGAACTTCACGAATGGGATGTTGCGCCGCCCCAACTCCACTTCGAGCGCGTCACTGTGGTGCGACGTTCGAAGCAAAACGGCTTGCTGCTGCAAGGGAATGCCCTCTTCCCTGTGAGCAAGGATTTGCTCCACCACATATTCCACCTGACACGCTTCGTCTTCGACCGTTACGAGCCTTGGCTTTTGCGCCGACGGGCGGTCCGAAAAAAGGTTCTTCGTGAAGCGTTCGGCTGCGCCCTCAATGACGGCGTTACAAGCGTCGAGAATGGGTTGAGTCGAGCGGTAGTTCTGTTCGAGGGTGAGTACCTCGGCGCGACGTTCGAACTGATTTGGAAAATCGAGAATGTTGCGGACGTCTGCGGCACGGAAGCTGTAGATCGACTGTGCGTCGTCGCCGACAACAGTAAGCCCGCTTCCGCCCGGCCTTAGACGATGCAGGATGCGGGCCTGCAGTGCGTTCGTGTCCTGAAACTCGTCTACCAACACGTGATCGAAACGCTCGGCAACCAGGCGAGCCAGTTCCGGCTCCTCCATCAAATACGACCAGTAAAGAAGCAGATCGTCGTAGTCGAGCACGTTGTGTTTTTCCTTGGCGGAAACGTACGCGCCGAACAGTGTCGAAAGCTCATCCGCCCAATCTCCGCACCAGGGAAACGCGCGCTCGAGTGCTTGTTCGATTTCGCATTGTGCATTGATGACGTGGGAATAAATCGAGAGGCACGTCGACTTCTTGGGAAAGCGCGTTTTGCGCTTGGCGAGTCCAAGCTCATTGCGCATTAAGTTCATCAAGTCAGCGGAATCGGAACGGTCGAGCAACGTAAACGACGGGTCGAGGGACAACGACTGCGCGTGAATGCGCAGCAATCGATTGGCGACCGCGTGGAAGGTTCCAGACCAATGCAGCTCCGCGGGTCGACCCCCGCGCGAATCGCCCTTTTGCACCACTTCGGTGCGCTGGGCGTCGCAGATTCGCCGCGCGCGCCGGGTCATTTCGGCGGCGGCACGACGTGTAAACGTCAGCAACAAGATGCGTTCGGGAGCGACGCCGCCCACGATCAAATGAGCGACACGATGAGCCAACGTATTCGTCTTGCCGGAACCGGCCCCGGCAATGATGAGCAGCGCGGGGTCGGGGGTCGAAGCGGGTATAGGGGTCGAAGCGGAAGAACCGGCTGCGACGGCGACCGCTGAGTCTGCGACCACGCCCCCGCCTGAATCGGCGGGCCCGGTGCGCAGCGGATACTGCGCGGCGCGGAGCTGCGCGGGGTTCAACGCGTCGAGCCCGCTTGATTCAGGCGCTTCAGACGGCGTAGGCGAAGTCGACACAGCGGGCGGGCGGGCGGGTGCGCTTTGTGCACTTTGTGCACTTTGTGCACTTTGTTTAGACGGCTCGGACGAATCAAAGCGGAGACTCGCCTGTGGACTCGCTTTGGGGTTCTGGGTACGGACGCGGGTAGTCAATTTGGGGACCTCAAGGGGAGCATACCGATCGTTAGCGAAAATAAGACGAAAACGCCCGTCGAGGAAGGCCGTAACGGCCCCTGCGCTGGGCGGCGGCTGCGATACGCTCCGCCGCTCCGCAGCGACGGCTGCCCAAACTTCAACCGCTGGAGGCAGCCATGCCGCTCTACGTTTATCGAGGTCGCGACTCAGACCAGGGTCTCGCACTCCGCAAATTGCACAGGGACAAGCACATCGCCCACCTTTCCCCCCTCGACGACGCCGGACGCGTTCAGTTCGCTGGCCCGCTTCTCGACGCAGATCAAAACCCGTGTGGTAGCTTGATCGTCTTCGAAGCCGATACGCTGGAAGCCGCCCGTGCCGTTGCGGAAGCCGATCCGTACCTGACCCACGGAATTTTTTCCGACGTCGAGGTCTTCGAGACGAAGAAGGTCTTCCCGGGCTGAGCGACGCGGTGTCGCCTGCCGTATTGCGGGCTCCTAGACGGGCCGAACGATGATCAAGATGACGATCCCGACCATGAGCAGTGTCGGGACCTCGTTCACGATCCGGTAAAAGCGCTGGGGTCGCGTGTTTCGGTCCTCTTCAAACTCGCGTCGCCAGCGCAGCATCATGAGGTGCACGCCCAGCAGCGCAAATACAAACAAGAGTTTGATGTGCATAAAGCTTCCGGCGCCCATCAAACCCGGGTTGATCGCCAGCATCGCGAACCCGGCGATGAAACTCACGATCATCGCCGGCGTCATGATCGCGTGGGCGAGCCGTCGCTCCATCAGTTTAAAGGTCTCGCTCTGGGTCGAGCCCGGCTCAGCGGTCGCGTGGTAGACGAACAAGCGCGGCAAGTAGAGCAGCCCTGCCATCCATGAGATCACGGCGATGACATGAATCGCCTTGATCCAAAGGTAGTAAGCCCCGAATGAGCTGGCCGCGCTTTCCATCGATTCGTCTTCTCCATCGGGCGCAATCCGCGCCGGGCGTCCTCCCGCGGGACCGCGCGCGAGTCTAGCCGGAATCACAGCTTCGCGTGTCGCGAACACTGGTGATGCGAACAGAAGCCTCTAAAATAGCCGCTCACCCACAGTCCAGATTGTTCCTCGGTTCTCCCAGCCGAGACGCATGGGAGTCAGAATGCTCCATTTGCGCGGTGCCCCCGCTCTTTCTAAAGCGCGTTTAAGCGCTCTCGAAGAGCAAATCCGCTCTCACCAATTCCAAGCCGGCCGCGATTCCACCGAAGCTGGCGACGCCGTCACGATTGCCACCGAATTCGTTCACTTCGTTGATAAAAGCGAACCGCTAAGCGAAGAAGAACGCCACGTTCTCGAACGCTTGCTCGAGTACGGACCCAAGCGCGACGAGAACGACGCAACCGAGACGACCCGCGAAACCGGTCAGCTGTTGTTGATCGCACCTCGCGTCGGAACGATTTCACCGTGGTCGTCGAAGGCCACCGAGATCGCACACATCTGCGGGCTCACCAAAATACGGCGACTCGAACGCGGCATCGCGTACTGGGTCGCTGGCGACGTGGTCGACGCCGCAAAGGAAGTCGCGCCCTTCTTGCACGATCGCATGACCCAGACGGTCTTTCGTCGCTTCGACGAAGCAGACGCACTTTTCGGTCGCGCTGAACCCGCGCCCTTCCGCACCGTGGACGTGCTCGTTGGTGGACACGATGCGTTGTCCCGCGCCGACCGGGAACTCGGCCTCGCCCTCGCAGAAGATGAAATCGACTACCTCGTCGAAAATTTTCGCGCGATCGGTCGCGACCCGAGCGACATCGAACTGATGATGTTCGCCCAGGCAAACTCGGAACACTGCCGACATAAAATTTTCAATGCCGACTACAGCCTGGACGGCCAAGCTCAGGACAAGTCGCTCTTCGCAATGATCCGCAACACCCACGCGATCTCACCCGACGGTGTCCTGTCCGCCTATTCCGACAACTGCGCGGTCGTGTCCGGAAGCGAAGGCGGCCGTTTCTTCGCGGACCCGGGAAGCAACGTCTACGCCGCTCACGAAGAACCGATCTTGATCTTGATGAAGGTCGAAACGCACAACCACCCGACTGCAATTTCGCCCTTTCCCGGAGCTGCCACTGGATCCGGTGGCGAAATTCGCGACGAAGGCGCAACCGGTCGCGGCGCAAAGCCGAAGGCGGGACTTACCGGCTATTCGGTTTCGAACTTGAAGTTGCCCGGCGCCACCGAGCCCTGGGAAACCGACTTCGGCAAACCAGACCGCATCGTTTCTGCCCTCGACATCATGCTCGAAGGGCCGATCGGGGGCGCCGCGTTCAACAATGAATTCGGCCGGCCCAATATCTGCGGCTACTTCCGCACGTTTGAACAACAAGTTCAAGGCGCGGAAGGCCCCGAAGTGCGCGGCTACCACAAGCCCATCATGCTCGCGGGCGGCATGGGGAATATTCGTGCGGGGCATGTCGACAAGCTGCCCATTCCGGCGGGCACTCAAATCGTTGTCCTCGGTGGGCCGGCGATGTTGATCGGCCTTGGCGGTGGCGCGGCTTCGTCGATGGCGTCGGGTTCGAGTCACGAAGACCTCGACTTCGCCTCGGTGCAGCGCGAGAACCCCGAGATGGAGCGACGCTGCCAGGAAGTGATCGACCGCTGCTGGGCGCGCGGAGACGACAATCCGGTGCTTTCCATTCACGACGTCGGGGCCGGCGGCCTCTCCAACGCGCTACCCGAACTGGTTTACGACGGTGGCAGTGGTGCGCACTTCGAGCTGCGCAAAGTACCCAATGCCGAACCCGGCATGAGCCCTCTCGAGCTTTGGTGCAACGAAAGCCAAGAACGCTACGTGCTCGCGATCGACGCCGATCGCATTGCCGGCTTCGAAGCGATCTGCGCCCGTGAGCGCTGCCCCTATGCGGTTGTTGGTGAAGCCACCGCTGCCGCGGACCTGCGCGTCACGGATTCCCACTTCGACAATACGCCGATCGACATCCCTCTTTCTGTTTTGCTCGGCAAGCCACCGCGCATGCAGCGCGATGCGCATCGCGTCGCCATTGAACAAGCGCCGCTTGCACTCGACGGCATCGACATGCAAGAAGCCGCCCATCGCGTGCTGCGCTTGCCGACCGTTGGGGATAAGACGTTCCTCGTGACCATCGGCGACCGCACGGTGACGGGCTTGATCTGTCGAGATCAAATGGTCGGTCGCTACCAAGTGCCGGTAGCCGACGCCGGAGTCACGGCGAGCAGTTTTAACTCATTTTCCGGCGAGGCGATGGCGATCGGCGAGCGAACCCCGGTTGCTCTTCTCAATGCGGCCGCGTCGGCCCGCATGGCGGTTGGCGAAGCCATCACCAACATTGCTTCGGCCGCAATCGAAGAAATTGGAAACATCAAACTGTCGGCAAACTGGATGGCCCCCGCCGGCCACCCCGGCGAAGACGCCAACCTCTACGACGCCGTTTACGCGGTCGGGATGGAGCTCTGCCCCGCGCTCGGCATTGCGATCCCGGTCGGCAAAGACTCGATGTCGATGAAGAGCGTTTGGGACCAGGCCGGGGTGAAACGAAGTGTCACGTCGCCGCTCAGCTTGATCATTAGCGCTTTCGCAAGTGTGACCGACATCCGAAAGTCACTGACGCCAGAACTGCAGGCTGTCGACGAACCGACGGTCTTGGTTTTGATCGACCTGGGAGCCGGCAAGAATCGACTCGGGGCTTCGTCGCTCGCCCAGGTCTACGAACAGATCGGAACGGACGCACCGGACGTCGACGACCCGGCAACGTTGCGCGCATTCTTTCAAGCCATTCAAACCCTCAACGCAGACGACAAGCTTCTCGCTTATCACGACCGCTCTGATGGTGGGTTGCTGGCGACCGTATGCGAAATGGCCTTCGCCGGAGGCACTGGCATTTCGATTGACGTCGAACCGCTGTCCGCGACCGACGCGACTGCGGCACTCTTCAGCGAAGAACTCGGTGCCGTCGTCCAGATCAAATCCGCAGATCAAGGCGCCGTGTTCGCCACACTTGAACAGTTCGGGCTGGCGGCACGAAGCCACGTCGTCGGTGGTTTACGAGACGACGACACGATCCACATCGTATCTGGAAGCGAGGCGCTCTTGTCCGAGTCGCGCTTCGCACTTCGCGATCAGTGGTCGTCGACGACACGCGAAATGCAGAGACTGCGCGACGACTCGACTTCGGCCGAAGAAGAACACGCGCTTCGCATCGACCCGCAGAACCCAGGTCTACGCCCGGTTGTTCCGTTCGATGCTAACGAAGACATTGCGGCGCCGTTCATTGCGAGATCGGCGCGCCCTCGGCTTGCGGTACTTCGCGAGCAAGGCGTCAACGGACAAATCGAAATGGCGGCGGCCTTCGATCGCGCGGGCTTCGAGTGCGTCGACGTCCATATGAGCGACATCCAGAGCGGTGACACCACCCTCGATGGCTTCCGGGGCCTCGTCGCCTGCGGAGGGTTCTCGTATGGCGACGTACTGGGGGCCGGCGAAGGTTGGGCGAAGTCGATCTTGTTCAACGATCGCGCCCGGGACCAGCTCGCGAGTTACTTCGAACGCCCAGACACTTTTTCCCTCGGTGTGTGTAACGGGTGTCAGGCGCTTTCGAATTTGCGCGACCTCATCCCCGGCGCGTCCAGCTGGCCACGCTTCGTCCGCAACCGTTCAGAGCAGTTCGAGTCCCGGCTCGCGATGGTGGAGATCGAAGCCAGCCCGTCGATCCTGCTCCGCGACATGGTGGGCGCGCGCCTTCCGATCGCCGTCGCACACGGTGAGGGACGCGCCGAAGTCGAAACCCAGCAGATCGCGGAACTCGAAGCGGCCAACCTCGTGGCGGGCCGCTTTGTGGATGCCGCGGGCAACCGGGCCACAAACTATCCGGAAAACCCAAATGGCTCTCCCGAAGGCATCACCGCGCTCACGAGCCAGGACGGGCGCGTGACGATCATGATGCCCCACCCCGAACGCGTATTTCGCACGGTGCAGTACTCTTGGCACCCGCGGAGCTGGCAAGACGACGCGCCCTGGATGCGGTTGTTCCGGAACGCGCGAGTGTGGGTTGGGTAGACGTGTTCGGTAGACGGCTTAGGTACGCGACTTAGGCAGGCGCGCTCGATCGGCACGACAGCATCATCACAAAAAACAGAACGACACCAGAACAACACCCGAACAACACCAAAACATCGCCCAAGCAAACTTCTTCATCAACACATGTCTCGAGGCTCCAATGGACGAACTCCCTCTCACTTCTTTGACCGCCGTATCGCCGATCGACGGCCGCTATGCGAGCAAGGTTTCGAGCCTGCGCCACGTGTTCAGCGAATACGGGTTGATTCGACTCCGGGTTCAGGTCGAAGTCGAATGGCTGAAGTCGTTGGCCGGTCACCCGCAGATCGCTGAAGTGCCGACGCTTTCGAACGAAGCCCTCGCAACCCTCGATGGGATCGCGAACGATTTTGACGTCGCTGGTGCGACCCGGGTCAAAGAGATCGAAAGCACGACGAACCATGATGTCAAAGCGGTCGAGTACTTCTTGAAGGAGCAAGTTGAGTCGTCTGCAGAGTTGAACGCCATCAGCGAGTTTATTCACTTTGCGCTCACCAGCGAAGACGTCAACAACCTCGCCCATGGTTTGATGCTCACGGAAGCCCGGGAACAAGCGCTGCTGCCCGAGATGGATTCGGTCATTTCCATCATTCGCGAGCTCGCGATCGAACATGCCGAAGTGCCGATGCTTTCGCGCACCCACGGTCAACCGGCGTCGCCTACAACCCTGGGCAAAGAGATGGCCAACTTTTCAACTCGACTTGAGCGACAACGACAACAGGTCGCGAATGTGGCGTTGATGGGCAAGTCGAATGGCGCAGTTGGCAACTACAACGCACATCTCGCCGCGTATCCCGACATCGACTGGGCGAGTCATTCGCAGCAGTTCGTCGAAGGGCTCGGGCTTTCGTGGAACAGCTGCACGGCCCAGATCGAACCCCACGACTACATCGCGGAAATCTACGGCGCGATCTGTCGTTTCAACACGATCTTGATCGACTTTGACCGGGATGTCTGGGGCTACATCTCGATCGGCTACTTCAAGCAGCGCAAGGTCGCGGGCGAAGTGGGTTCGTCGACGATGCCTCACAAAGTGAACCCGATCGATTTCGAAAACTCCGAAGGCAATCTCGGTGTGGCCAACGCAGTCATGGACCACCTTTCAGCCAAGCTTCCCATTTCGCGCTGGCAGCGCGACTTGAGCGACTCCACGGTGCTTCGCAATCTCGGGACCGGCATGGCGCATGCACTCATCGCATACCAAGCGACGCGCAAAGGCATTTCAAAACTCGACGTCGACCCGAGCGCCTTGGCCCGCGACCTCGACCAGAACTGGGCCGTGCTCGCGGAGCCGATCCAAACGGTGATGCGCCGGTACGGGGTTGCGAACCCGTATGAAAAACTCAAAGAACTGACGCGGGGCGAAACGATTGACGCCGAGGTGCTTGCCACCTTCGTTGATTCCCTCGACATCCCCGCAGAGGCAAAGGCACGCTTGCGTGAACTTACGCCGGCCAGCTACCTCGGCAACGCGGCGAACCAGGCACGCAAGAGCTAGTTTGCGCCGCGGTCGCAACCCGCGATAGGACCACCACCCAGCACGGAGGTACAGCGCACGTGAATCCCACCGCAGAAAAATTTGGCTATCCCGATTCTGTCGTTGCGAGTTTCGAGCACTGGCACGTCTTGGTCCGTCCTGCCCAACCCACAATCGGCAGTCTGGTACTCGTGTGCAGCGACCCGGTGGGATCGTTCGGCGAGATCAGCCCTGAAGCGAGCATTGAACTTCAACAGGCGACCGCGGCAATCGAACGTGTGCTCGGCGAGATGTTTGCGTTCGACAAGATCAACTACTTGATGTTGATGATGGTTGACCCTGACGTGCACTTTCACGTGCTGCCGCGCTACGCCGAAAACCGAGACTACGCGGGAAGCACGTTCGCAGACGGGAACTGGCCGGGCCCGCCAGACATCACGGCCGCCAACGACTTTCCCGCAGCGGTGAAGCAACAGTTGATTTCAGATCTGCGCGAGCGCTTCGCGTAAGCGACGCAAGATGTCTCCGACGCAAAAGCCACCCCAGCACTCGGCCAACCACGCGGGCGACAACTCTCACAACGCAGACAGATCGAAGCGGGTCCCCACCGTCATCGGTGTTGTGGCACTTGTCGCGAGCCTGCCCTTCGCCGCGGTTGCGTTCATGACCGTCACAGGCATCGGCCTCGACCAGGACCTCACGATTCAGCTCGCGGTGGTTGGCGCCGTTTCGATCGTTGTGGTTCCAGGGTTCGGCATCGGCTCACTTCTTGGTGGAAGCGCCTTCGCGCACGGCACGTCACTTGCTCTCTGGTCGCTCGTCGTGCTCAGCGCCCTGCCTGGATACTTCCCGGGGCAGCGCGACACCGCGGTTCACATCGGCGTCACCCACTTCACCGGCTCCTTCCCCGAAAAAGTGCAGACGGCAGCCAGAGACCAAGCGCTTTCATGGGTGGCCAAGCTGGGAGTCGATCGCAAACCGATCCATCGCGCACTGTCGAACACCGACGGCCCCCCTTTCGACTTGCCACCCGACGCGCTCGCGAGCGACGGAGCACGCCGCGACGAACCCGACACGACGTGGATCCCGTACACGGGCAAAGGTCAATCTCTTTTGATCCCCGCCCACATCGACGGTGCCAACTTCGGCGAAGAGCTCCAGTTCGTGTTCGATACCGGTGCCACCCTCACCACGCTTTCCCAACGCGCGCTCAAAGTTGTCGACATCCCGATTCCGGACGACTCCCCCACGGTGGTGCTGCGAACCGCGTCGGGCGAACTCGAAGCAAAGCTCGTCTTGGTCGAAGCACTCTGGTTGAAAGACGAACTGGTCGAATGGGTCACCGTTGCAGTCTGCGAATATTGTTCGAGCGAAACGACGGACGGGCTTTTGGGCCTCAACGTGTCGAGTCACTATCGCGTATCGATCGACCACGAAAACGAAGAAATCGAATTTGTACCGCGGCGCGGACGCCGCAACCGCAAGCTCGACATCCAACCATGGCTCGAACTGAACACCGTGCTTACGCGGTGGGACGACGGTCGACTCGAACTCACCGTTGCGGCCGACAATCGCGCACGCCAAGGCATCAAGAGCAGTGTTCTCGAAGTCAGGTGTGCAAATGAAAACTTCAGTGTTCGCCTGGACCCCATCCCGGCTCACGGACACCTCGAACAACCCACATCGCTTCCATGGGGTACGGACTGCGAACGCTTCGAAGTTCAACTGATCGCGGCGGCCTGGGAACTCGACCCGAGTTAGGAACGCTTCTCATATTCGAGAACACCCTGGCGGTTCCAAAGTCGGTTGCGCGAACCTACTGCGTTTGGATCGCTGGTTTCGTACCCCGCGTCTCCCGGGTAGAGAATGCATGCCCCGTCATCGTTCGGGCAAATGTTTGGTTCGATCTTTGGAACCGAGGGCCGAACAAGGCCGGCCAGGGTTGCGTCAACCGTGTTGTATTCCGCAAGCCAATGGATCGTCACTAGCGTTGGCGGTGCGAGATCGATCTCGCCCGTGACCCGGGCGCGCAAGGCTTCGCCGGGACGCATCCATCGGTGATCACAAATTTCACCGCCATCGACCCGAATCTTCGCGTCATGCTCGACCGAAGCGGCGAAAAACCAAGTATCAAAACGGCGCGGCGCGATGGGTGGCGTGATCCAACGCGCGATCAGACCGAGCCCATCGGGGTTGAGTGACAGCCCTGCTTCCTCTTCGGTCTCTCGCACCCCAGTCCGCCGTACGACATCGAGCACCTTCGCTTCGTCAGCGTGATCGATCGCGCCGTCGCTCTCCTCCACTTTGCCACCCGGGAAAACCCAGATCCCCTCTGAGCCATCACGTTTGGCCCTTTGAACGAGCAGGACTTCACTTCCTGCCGCACCATCGCGAAGCGCGACAACGGTGGCGGAAGGTTTAGGAATTGAAACTTGGGTTTCACTCACGTTGTTCACCTGTGCGGTTGCGTGCCGAAATCTCTAGAAGACGAACACTGTGCTTACCGCTGGCGCTCGAAGACGTTGAGATAGTACCCGGGCACGTTGGGCGCGTGTTTCCGAAACACATATTCCACGACAAACCGGTAGTCGCGCTTGAAACTTGGATGTTGCACGAGCTGGCGATCCACCTCGCTGCCGGCCACCAACTTGCCCGCGTCTGCGCGCACAAACTCCACTTGGTTCCACAATACGATTACGTCAGGCTGCCTACTCATGACGTAGTCGGGCATCCCCGGCTTGGCGCCGTATTCACCGGGTAAGCGAGCGATCGTCGCGTCATTGAGCCCCCACATGTCGACCGTCGTCATCCCGCTATAAAACGGGATCGTTCCGGCGTCACCTACCGCGATCAGGCTCTCTGGAGGATAGGTTTCACGCAGCCACGTGCCGAGCGCGACGTGCCCTCGCTCGAGCCCCTTCCGGTATTCCCCAATACTCCATTCGTGGTTCAGATGACCCGTGACGTTGTAGTAAAGACACAGCGCGCACAATGCGACCACGACGTAGCGACCCGTGCCGCGCCACAGCATGCGTGCGCCTTCATCGGCCAGGATCATGAGCGGAACGAGCAAGGGAGCCAGAAACCGATGCCGCCCCATCGCGGCACTCCCCGACCACAAGTCAAAGCTCACCCTGAACACAATCATCAGCCACAGAGCACCGAGCCAAAGGACGACCTTGGAATCCAATCGGAGCGCGAGTCGCCGCGTTGCAACGAGTGCGAGCCCCAGTGCCACCCAGATCGCGACGGGTGCGCGCCAGGGGTTTTCAAACATGAAACGACTGATGTCCCGGACACCCGACGCCAGTCGCTCGACCTGAGTTCCGGTTGCCTTTGCGTAGTACGTATTGGGGAAAGGATGCCCGTAGTAGCCCCAGCGAAACATCTCGTGCACCACCACGACGCCGAGCCCTGCGACAAGGAATCCGCCCAGCCAATCGCGAACACCGCCCGCTTGATCTGGCTCCCCGCGGTGCGCAAACCACACGAGTACCGGCAGCGCGACCAACAAGGGGAGCGCCTCGGGGCGCGTCAGGATCATGCCTGCCGTCACGAGTCCCACGACAGTTCCGCTCGTGCGGCCGGGTGAGCGCTGCAACGCGAGCAAGCACTCCACCATCAGCACCAAGAAGATGGGTGTTTCCATCCCGTCGCCGCAGTTCAAAATAAACACAGGCTGGGTAGCTAGAATCAAAACTCCCCAGCGACGCGTCGAACCTGTTGGGCTCGGGAACGTCCAAACGCGATAGAGCACCCATAGCGACGAAACGAACGCGAGCGCCTTGATCGCCACGAGCGCGGGTTTCACCTGTATGACGGCAAAGGGAATCGCGGCAAGCAACATCCAAAGAAAAGACGTGTAGCCCTCAACAGATTCCCCGACGTTGTAGACGGGCCCCGGACCCGTCGCGAGATTCAGCGAATACCGAAATGTGATAAACGCATCATCCAACCAATAGGCTCGGTAATCAGACCAAAGCCAGGCGAAGCCAACGCATGCAACTGCGAAGCAGGAAGCCGTTAGCGCGACGTTCGGTTTGGTTCGGTTCGTCGCGTGCATGGCTGATAGCTTACCGAGTCTCGACAGGTCCGGAAGATCGTGTATCAACCCAACCGGAGATTCGTATTTGATAAAGCGAAACGCATTGTTGATCGCGCTGCTGCTCACGCTGGGCTCGACGAGCAGCGCAGTCCTGATCGACTCCGGCGATGGGACGGGCAATACCACGGCACCGTCACCTGACCCGGGATGGCGCAACATCGGTGTGTGCAACGGCCTCTCCGTCACCTACATAGGCGATGGCTGGGTGCTTTCGGCCGCCCACGTCGGTGCGAAGCCAGTCGCGATCGACGGCAACGTTTACCCACCTGTCGAAGGCACGCACGTCACACTTCAGTATTCGGACGCAGTCCAATCTGACGTGGCCCTGTTTCGCATCAATCCGTATCCAAAGAACCTTCCGGTACTCCCGATCCGAACTCATCCCGTTTCTGTCGCAGAACCGATCTTGATGGTTGGCAATGGGCGCATCCGTGCCGGTGCAACCAGCTGGAACAAGGCTGGAAGCATCAGTGGCTACCTCTGGTCCAAACGCAAAGGGTTGCGCTGGGGAACCAATGTCGTTTCGGGGGCAGAGGTTGACCTCGTCGCATTCGACAAGACGACGCACTCGTTCTACACAAACTTCACTCAAGGCGGGACCCGTCACGAAGCCCATGCCACCACGGGTGATTCGGGCGGCCCCGTCTTTACCCGTACCGGCGACGGCTGGGAACTCGCCGGTGTGATGTACGCCACCAACGGTTTTGCCGGACAACCTAACAAGAGCACGATCTACGGCAATCGCACCTACATCTCGGACCTTTCCTTCTATCGAGACCAAGTTATTGCCGTCACTACGCCCAGCTGCGGCAACGGTCATGTCACGATTGACGAACAATGCGATGACGGAAACACCATCGCGGGCGATTGTTGTTCCGCCACCTGTCAGTTTGAAGCTGCCACCACGAGCTGCAATGACGGGCTCGTCTGCACGATCAACAACACCTGTGACGGAGCGGGCGTGTGCAGCGAGGGCGATTCCTTGCCCTGTGTCGATGCTGATCCGTGTACGGCCGACAGCTGCGACGAGGCGAGCGGCTGTCTAAACACGCCCATCGAAAGCGCGATCTGCACACCCTAAACGGCCGCCCCCTGCCCCACGGTAGAATCCGCCAAACAGCGACAAGAGGCGCGCCCGGGCAATGAGTCACACCGTCAATTGCGCATGCGAAGGGCCGCCGGCTTGAGCGCCCGACGGTGCCGCAATTTATCCAATAGCTACAGCTCTCCGGTTTTGCTAACGAACCCCGCAGGTTCACAAAGGTTTGAGGAAACATGAGGGCTATCGAGAGCGTTGGTTTCGTGGGTTGGCGCGGCATGGTGGGTTCGGTGCTGCTCGACCGCATGCGCGCAGAAGGCGATTTCGCCGGTCTCGAGCCGCACTTCTATACGACATCCCAAGTCGGGCAAGATGGGCCAGACGTCGGTGTGCCGGTAACCCCCCTGCGTGACGCGTATGACCTTGCGTCCCTCGCGTCCCACGACGTGATCGTGACCTGCCAAGGCGGCGACTACACCGTAAAAGTTCTCGATCAACTTCGCATCGATGGCTGGGACGGCTATTGGATCGACGCCGCACGCAGCAAGCGCATGGACGACGACAGTGTGATCGTCCTCGACCCCGTCAATCGAGATGTCATCGACCGCGGCATCGCGTCAGGCACCAAGAACTACATCGGTGGCAACTGCACTGTGAGTCTGATGCTCATGGGACTCGACGGCCTGTTCAAGAATGATTGGGTCGAATGGATGAGTGCCATGACATACCAGTCGGCTTCAGGCGCGGGTGCAAAAGGCATGCTCGAACTGATTGGACAGATGCAGTCGCTTTCGAACGGCTGCTCGGACCTGCTCGCAAACCCCGCATCCACCGCTCTCGAAGTCGACAAGCGACTCGGCACCGTGATGTCGAGCGACCGCTATCCGACCGACGTCTTCGGTGTACCGCTGGCGGGCAGCTTGATCCCGTGGATCGATGCGCCGACCGACGCGGGTTCAACTTTTGAAGAATGGAAGGCACAAGCCGAAGGGAACAAAATCCTTGGCAATGACCCGATCATTCCGATCGATGGCATCTGCGTGCGCGTCGGCGCGATGCGCTCTCATAGCCAGGGCTTTACGATCAAGCTGAAGAGCGACATTCCTCTCGACGAAATCGAAGCCGCGATCGCCGGCGCCAATGAATGGGTCAAGTTTGTTCCGAATGAAATGCAGGCTACCCGCGAACAGCTTTCGCCGGCTGCGGTATCGGGCACGATGGCGATTCCGGTCGGCCGGGTGCGCAAGCTCAACATGGGCCCCGACTACATCACAGCGTTCACCGTCGGCGACCAGCTCTTGTGGGGCGCGGCCGAGCCGCTGCGCCGGGTACTCGCGATCTTGCGCGCCGCTTAAGCAGCGCGTCTATTTACGCCGAGTCACCTCACCTTCCACCGACTCACCTCAGCGCGGGTTACCTCGCGTCGCTATTTCTTTTCGGGCTCCGAGTCGGGAGCCACGAAAGTCTTGTCACGCAGGCGGCTCAAGAGGCCTTCAGGCTGATCGCGGTTCACGATGTCTTTAAACTGCGAGCGAAAGTTCGAGACGAGACTGATCCCCTCGATGGTGACGTCGATCACCCGCCAGGTTCCGTCGCGCCCGCGAACCCGGTAGTTCATCTCAATGCCATCGGCGGAACCCCCGACGATGGCCGTCATGACGGTGACGTCCCCTCGTTTTTCGACCCGGGCGTTCTTGAAGACCACATCTTCGTTGGCATAGCGAATGAGCCGCGAGCCATAGCTGCGAGAAAGGTAGACTTTGAACAGCTCGGTAAATTCACTGAGCTGTTCGTCAGAGAACTTCTTGACGTTTCTCGCCAACACCAAACGCGAGATGCTCTTGAAGTCAAACTCCGTGAACACGATCGCTTCGAGAGACTTGATCTTGACTTCGTCCGCGATGCCTTCCTTCGCGAGTTCGACGAGGATCTTCCCCACCATCGACTCCACCATTGCGCGCGCGCCGGCGCCAGCCGCGTCGGTTGCCGCCGCCGTCGCTGAAGTGGTCGCGAAAATCGCCATCGCAAGCCCGAGCCCGTAGTGGAGCAGCCTTCTAGAGACCCCTGTCACGGTCTCCTTTTCCAGAGTCGGTTTCTTCATCATCGAAGTAATAAAGATCATCGTCATCCTCGCTTTCGAGCTCGGTCGAGTCGTTCAGTTTGCTTGCCAGGTTCTGCAGGTACGCGTCACGCACGAATAGGTAGTAGTCGAACGCGTCTTCTCGACTCTGTTGAATTTCTTCGAGGTAAAAGGCGCGCGCATTGAGCAAGCGCGTCCCGGTCGTCACGACCGTTCCCCAAATAGGTATGTAGTAGGAATACGGTGCGGAGAAGGAATCGGCAGCGAGCCCCACCGTTTGGCGCACAGTCGAGGGACCGAATAACGGAAGCATGACGTAGTTCCCTTCCGGGACCCCCCACACGCCGAGGGTCTGGCCCCAGTCTTCTTCGTTACGCGCCATGCCGTCCATCGAAGCGACGTCGATCAAACCACCCAGTCCGAAGATGGTGTTCGCGGTAAAGCGCACGAGGTCGACACTCGCGTCGTACGGCTTGCCCTGAAGCAAGTTGTGCATCATCACGAGGGGCCGGTTGGCGTGATCGAAAATATTTCGAATCCCCGTCTGCACCAATTCCGGAACAACCCAGTCCCAACTCTTCGCAACGGGCTCGAGGACGTAGCGATCGAGTCCTTCGTTAAATGCGAAAACCTTGCGATTGGATTTTTCCCAAGGGTCGGCGCCCGAAGTCGTGGCGCAGCCGGCTGCGAACAAAAACGCTAGGGCTAGAGCGAGACGGCTGCTCGTTCGAAACGCATGGCCTCGATGCTGGCGAAACGCAGACACCGTTACTCTCCCTCGACGTCGGATCCATGAATAAACGCGCCGATCAGTTTTTCGAGGTTGAGCGCACTCTCGGTGAAGTCGAGGCTTTCGCCGTCCTGAATCAGGTCGATCTCGCCCCCCGGCTCGAGAGCGATGTACTGGTTGCCCAGCAGCCCGGATGTTCGAATCGATGCGCTCGTATCAATCGACAGGTCCAGGTCGGGACGCACGTCCAGCACGACTATGGCACGCAGGTCGTCATCGAGGTTGATCGACGTCACCTGACCGACCTTGACGCCGGAGATCACCACAGGCGCCCGCGGCGTGAGCGCGCCGATCTCATCGAAAGTCGCGGTCATGGTAAAGCCACCGGGGCCGCTGTAGGACATCCCGCCAACTTCGAGGGACAGATAAGCGACTGCGGAAAGACCGAGCATCACGAAGATGCCCACGACAAGATCTTTTTGACTCGATTGCATGTGTCTTCCTTTCGTACGTGCCTTGTGCACGTTCTGGCAAATTACGCCGCCACTCAAACGCCCCAGAGCGCGGTAATGAAGTAGTCGCTGAACAAGATCGTGACCGATGCGATGACGACGGTTGAAGTCGTGGCGCGGCTGACCCCCGCCGCATTCGGTTCACTCGAATAGCCACGGTATGTCGAAATGATGCCGACCAAGGCACCAAAGATGACGGCCTTCAAGATGCTGCCGACCACGTCTTCGCGGAAGTCCACGGACGTTTCGAGACTCGCGAGATACGTCCCGCCATCGAGGCCCAGCAATTCAACCCCGACCACATAGCCGCCGAAGATCGCGCACACGGTAAAAATCGCCGAAAGCAACGGCATCACGAGGGTCATGGCCAACGCTTTGGGTAGCGCCACAAAGTGAACCGGGTTGACGCTCATCATGCGCAGCCCATCGAGTTGTTCCGTTGCGACCATGGTTCCGATTTCGGCCGCGACCGATGAACCCGCTCGTCCTGTGACCAGCAGGCCGGTCAATACGGGACCCAACTCACGAATCAACGACAGTCCGACCACGGCGCCGAGGCTTTCTTCAGCACCGAAGCGCACGAGCGTCGTGTATCCCTGCAATCCCAGCACCGCGCCGACCGCAAACCCCGACGTTGCGATCAAGACCACGGAAAGAACGCCTAGGTCGTAAATCGCTTCGAGCGTGCGGCCAAATCGAACCGGCGGGCGAAAGAGGTTCCGCGCCACGTCGCCGGCGAACAGCGTCACGCGACCAAAACTCGAGAGCATTTCGAGCGTTTGGCGTCCTAACTCAGAAATCGGATTCGCCATTAGTTTGACCTCGAACTCATTCGCTTGTGCCCCCAGACGACAGCGTCTTGAGATACGCCACGCCGTCGGCACCGAGGAAGTCACGGATTTCAGAATCGTCGCTCGTTGCCAGTTCCTCCGGCGTTCCCGAAATCGCGGTGTTGTTCCGCAAAAGCACCAAGCGATGTCCCATCCGCAACGAAGACGCCATGTGGTGCGATGTCACTATGACGGTGAGACCGCGCTCGCGATTCAATTGGGTGAGCAACGCTTCAATTCGCTCGACATTCGGTGGGTCGAGCCCAGAAAACGGTTCGTCGCAGAGCAGGATCTCCGGGTCTTCGACAATGGCGCGCGCAAGCGCCGCGCGGCGCAGCATACCGCCGGACAACTCCCCGGGAAGTAAGTTTTCGACCCCCTCAAGCCCCACGGCGTCGAGGCGCTCTCGAACGGCGGTCGCGATTTCGGCCTCGGTCAGGCTGCTGTGCTCGCGAAGTGGCAAAGCGACATTGTCGAAGATTGTCATCGAATCGAGCAAGGCACCGTTCTGAAACAGCATGCCAAGTCGCTTTCGCACTCTGGCGAGTCCCGGTTCGTCGAGCTCTTGAAGGGCTTGACCTGCAACGGAGATGTGGCCGCGGTCGGGCCGCTGCAAACCACCAATCATTCGCAGCAGCGTGCTCTTCCCTGCCCCACTCGCCCCCATCAAGACGGTGACGCGACGGGCCAGCATTTCGCAGGCCAGGTCCCGAAAGACTTCGCGGGTTCCGTAGCTCAGAAAGATGGAGTCGAAGGTAACGTGCGACTCGATCGTTTCTGTCACATTGGCTGACGCGCTCATGGTAGGGCTCCGGGGCGAATGGCGCCGGAACTCTAGCCTGTCACCGATCGCACGTCCCGATCGACGTTTGCTTTTCGCGATCGAAGTTTCGGTACGCGTACACCCAATGAAGAGCGGTCGGATCTGTTAGCGTTCGTCAAACCGCACGAATGGATTGATCTGGCCGATGCAGCAACCGCTGCTCTTGCAGGAATGCTCGTCGGTCTGTTCACCAAACCAGTCGTGCTCACTCGCTTACGAACTCCATCCGCAATCCATTCCGTGAGGTTTGCAATTGGCCGAGCAGTACACCGCCATCGTCGTTGGGACAGGTTTCGCATCTACGTTCTTTCTCCATCGACTGCTCGATGGGTTAGACTCCAACTCTCGAGTTTTGGTCCTTGAGGCCGGGAAAAGACACCCGCACCGCTGGCAACTCAACCACCCGAATGCGCTCAGTAAAATCGCACGTCAGACATTTATCAATCGCACGCCGAAAAAACCTTGGGTGGTAGAGCGGGCGTTTGGTGGCGGATCCAATTGCTGGTGGGCTTGTACGCCACGATTGCTTCCCAACGACTTTCGCCTGCAGTCGACCTATGGCGTGGCGCGCGACTGGCCCGTTTCTTATGACGCCCTCGAAGCGTCGTATTGCGACGCCGAAGCGCTGATGGACGTCGCGGGGCCAAGTGACGACTCGCCCTTCCCCCGCAGTCGCCCCTACCCGCTTCCGCCCCACACCATGAGCGATCCGGACCAGCTTTTGAAACGCGCTTTCCCCCACAGTTTCTTCGCGCAGCCCACTGCCAGGCCATCCCGCGCAGTCGCGAACAAGCGCCCTCGGTGTTGCAACAGCGGGGTGTGTCACCTGTGTCCGATCGATTCGAAGTTCACGATCGAAAACTCCATGCGCCACGTCTATGAAGACCCACGCGTAAGCCTCGAATTCGACGCTCTTGTACAAAGAGTCGACATTCAAAACGGCGTCGCGACGGGCGTCGAGTTCGTGCGCGACGGTCGCGCGCACCGGGTGAGAGGCGACCTTGTGGCGCTCGGTGCGAGCGCAATCTTTAACCCCCACATCCTGTTGAATTCGGGCTTCAGCGAACACGCCCTGGGCCGCAACCTTCACGAACAGACGTCGATCAAGGCCAACGTACTACTCGACGGTGTCGATAACTTCCAGGGCAGCACCAGTATCACGGGACACGGGTACATGCTCTACGACGGTCCCCACCGCAAAGATCGTCCCGCGATTCTGATCGAAACTTGGAACGTACCCCGGCTCCGGGATGAGCGAGGCAAGTGGCGCCAGCTCATCAAATTGATGTGCATCATCGAGGAATATCCGAACGAACAAAGTCGCGTCACCGTCGCAAAGGAAGACCCCACTCGACCCGCCGTGTCGTTTGCGGGTCGCGGGCAAGACACGGCGAAGGCGGTTGCCGCACTCAAAACCGAACTTCCAAAACTAATGTCCAAGCTTCCGATCGAAGACGTCGTCATTGCGAACAGCTTCAAGGAGACCGACGCGCATGTACTTGGAACCGCCGCGATGGGGGACGATCCAGCCTCGAGCGTTGTGGACCGTCATCTCATTCATCATCAAGTCCGCAACTTGATGGTCCTCGGCGGGAGCGCTTTTCCGACTTCGTCTCCGGCGAACCCAACGCTGACCATTGCCGCCCTTTCGCTTTGGGCAGCAAACCACCTAAACCACAGCCGGGCGGGAGACACGACGTGAAGCAGGCACGGACAGACCGACTGACCCGGCGAAGACTCGTACAGTGGCTCGCTGCGATCGGTGGACGCGTTCTGAGTGTGCGTTTAATCGGGTTTGCCGGCAGCGGACTGGCGGTGTCGAGTTGCGCGGAAGATGAAGCCGCATCTCCCGCACACCCTACGTCGGAGCTGCATCACGCGATCCGCGAGCATTTCACTTATCTCTCAATCGACGACGCGGTCGTGAACGCTTTTGAGAAAGATCTCACGCGACACCATGGCGCGTGGTCAGCCAGTAAGAGCCCACGCCCCTTCACGCGATTCCTCGCATCGACCGACTTCTTTCAAAACGGCGGCGACGAATCACGTCCGCTCACCTACGTGAGCTACTACGATCCCTACGTGTCGACGTGTTACAACCCCTTCGCCGACGCTTCGGCTCCTGGGGAGCGGCAAGCGACTTAGCCGCCGTCCATGTTTTGAAAGTAATTCCAGTAAGCCCCGTTGCAAGGTGCGTGCATGATCGGGGAGGAAGAGCCAGTATTTTGGCGCGCCGACACGCTCCCGCACATCGGCGAAAACTTCCGCAGCGGCCCCGTGGATCTCACCATCGCTCACTCCGAACATCGCCGGATCGACGAACCGCAACCAGCCGTTAAGGCGTTGGGGCCACCGGCTTGGCGTCGGGCCTTGTCGCCCAAATTGCCCAGGCCATGAAGATGAACTGAAACGGCAATCGCCCGTAGAGCGCCAGCATCGTCATTCCCTGTTCAAGAAACGGCTCGGGGTTGAGCACCATGTTGAGATTGGCTGGGAAGACCGCAATGAGCAGCGCGACAATGCCGTACCCCGCTCGTTGCCGAACTGACTGAAACAACACCGCCAGCCCGAGAGCCACTTCAAACACACCGCTCAAATACACAAGCTCGACGTGTAGAGGCAGGTAGTCCGGCATGATGGCGACAAACGAATCGGGTTCTACGAAGTGGCCAACGCCGACCGCCACAAAGAAGAAAGACAGCACGAACAGTGCGACGCGCTTGGGAATGGAGTCGGGAAATTCGAACATTGCGAGAAAATAGACGACCCACGCCGTATTGCATACAACCGACTACCGATGGGTTCCTTAAATAATCAAACCCACCCCCGCCCTCGCGACACACAAATTGCGCGTTAGCATTGCACCCTATGCAGGACACCATCAAAGCGGTCATTGCGGAATTGTCTCCATGGCTGGCAACCCAACTCACGAGTGAAAGCACCCTGGTGCAACTCGCGATCGTTGCGACATCGCTGCTGCTCGCTTGGGTGCTCGTTCGTCCCGCACGAACCGTCATAGACCACATCTTCGACGGCCGAATCGAAACCGCACGCGCTCGCCGCTTTGCGACGCTGCTAAGACGTTTGGTCTTCCCGGCCCTGTGGCTTGCACTCGTTGGCATCGGGGCCGTCGCGGCCCAAGACGCTGGCTACGGCAATTTGATCACCCGCGCCGCATCAAGCCTACTTGCAGCTTGGTTGGGGATTCGCGTTATTTCGAGCGCGATCGCGGAGCCCTTCTGGGCTCACGCGGCGGCGATCACAGCTTGGTCGATCGCGGCGCTGAATATCCTCGACTTGCTCGACCCCGCCCTCGCGTTTCTCGACGGCCTGGCGTTCAACATGGGCAAATCGCACGTGTCCGTGCTGTTGGTCATCAAGGCCGCCTTCATGGTCTCAGTCCTACTCTACTGCGCCCTCGCAATCTCACGGTTGGTTCAAAGCCGCATCGCCCACGTCCCCAACCTCACGCCGTCGATTCAGGTCCTACTCACCCAAGTCACACGCTTTGCCTTGGTCGTTGCCGCGTTCCTCATTTCGATGAGCGCCGTTGGGATCGACTTGTCGACGTTTGCGGTTGTTGGCGGCGCCATTGGCTTAGGCATTGGCTTTGGCCTGCAAAAGGTCGTATCGAACTTGATCAGCGGCATCATCTTGTTGCTCGATCGCTCGATCAAGCCCGGTGACGTGATCGAGGTTGGCGAGACTTACGGCACCGTAGACAGCCTCGGCGCGCGCTGTACTTCGGTCATCACCCGGGACGGCACCGAATGGCTGATCCCCAACGAAGACCTGATCACCCAACGCGTCGCAAACTGGTCATACAGCACGAAATTCGTTCGGCGACGGGTGCCGATCGGCATTGCCTACGACTCGGATATCGACCTCGCGACGGCACTCATCCTCGAAGCGGCGAGTGAAACCGAACGCGTCTTAAAGGATCCCGTCACGAGGTGTCTGCTCAAGGGCTTTGGGGACAACTCGGTTGACTTAGAACTCCGATACTGGATCGACGACCCCGAAGACGGCATTTCGACTGTAACGGACGCGGTCCTACGCAAAGTTTGGAAGAAGTTCCAGGAACACCATATCGAGATCCCGTTCCCCCAACGCGACCTTCACATCCGAAGCGACCTTATTCGCGTGAAAATCGAACCGCCGGACGCCTCGTAGCGAAGGTGCAGACCTCGCTGCAGTCGTACTTGCCCCGTCGCGCCGTACACGCGCGCCCTACATGAACGACGGGCGCGTCCCAATCACCTTCTTCTCTTTGAGCACTTCGATCTCCTCGTCGCTCAGGCCAAGCTCTTCCTTCAACACTTCCTCGTTGTTCTGCCCGAGGGTGGGTGGCGGCCCAGTGTGCAGTTGATTGCCGAGGATCGAATACTTCATTGGAAAACCGGGGTAGCGCGTGTCGCCTGTGACCGGATGCTTCATGTTTTGGAAAAACTGTCGGTGCTCTAGCTGAGGGTTCGGCATCACGAAGTGACCGTTCACGATTTGCGACGCGGGTACGCCCACTTCGAGCAAGCCATTGACGGTTTCATCGAGCGGCAGGTCTGCGAGCCAAGCTTCGAGTTTCACGTCCAGCGCATCGTGCGCACTGCGACGCCCCGCAAGCGAGCCGAGTGCAGGGTCGTTCGCGAGTTCGTCATCGCCCATCACCGAACACAGCGCGGACCATTGTTCGTCGGTCTCAATGGATAACGCCAGCTCCGCCTCGTCTTTGCAGTAGTAAACCCCCTGCGGTGCTGCGGCCGGAGATCGGTTTTCATCGCGAGACAGCAGTTCGCCGTAGGCCGAATATTCAAGCACCTGCTCAACTGCGAGATTCAAAGCCACTTCCACCAAAGGCATTTCGATCAATTGACCGCGACCGGTGCGTTTGCGCACTTCGAGCGCCGCGATCAGCGACACGATCGCGTGCATGCCACCGGCGGGGTCACACAAGCCGCGAATCACGAGCGGCAAGTCTTTATAACCCGTCATCCAAGCCAGCCCGCTGACTTGCTCAACCGTCATCGCAAAGCCCGCACGATCGCGCCAAGGGCCACTCAACCCGAATGCGGGCATCCGAACCATGATCGCCTTGGGGTTGATGGCTTCGACCTGTTCCCAGCCGAGACCAAAGTTTTCAAGCACCCGGGCGGAGAAGTTTTCGATCACCACGTCCGCTTTCGCGATCAGCCGTTTGAGCAGCGCGAGCCCTTCTTCACTGTCGAACTGCAGCGTCACTGCCCGCTTGCCCGTATTGGCGCCTGCAAATACGGGAGACCATTCCCAGAGGTCGGGCCCAGGACGCGCGCCGGCGAATCGCATGCCGTCGGGTCGCTGGATGGACTCGACCTTAATGACGTCTGCGCCCATATCCGAAAGAAAACAGGTCGCGAACGGGCCTGCCCAAAATGCGGTCAGATCAAGCACCCGCAAACCCTCGAGTGGATGCGGTGTGCCGCCAAGCTCCTTGTCGAAGTCGGGTTCGAGGCTTTTGATTTCGGCCAAAACTTCTTCGGTGTGTTCGCCAAGTTTGGGTGCGGGACCCGGCGGCCGGAACTCACCGACGCCCAGTTGGTAGAACGGGCGTGGATGCAACACACCTTTGTCATTCTCGCGATACACGCCCCGCGCCTGGATGTGGTCCATGAGTGGCAGCGTTTCGCCGTCACCGATGGGCGTAACCGGGATCCGCAGCAACAACGCGAGTTCAACAATTTCGTCGACCGTTCGCTCGCGCGTCCACGAATGCACGATCTCCTGAATGAAGTCGATGTGCTGCATGCGGTGCCAGCCTTCGAGGAACGCGTGGTCCTCGGCGACTTCTTGCTGGCCGATCAGCGCGCAAAAGTCTGTCCACTGTTGGCCGGTGATCGTGCAAAACCCCACCCAGCCATCTTTGGTCGGTTCGATTGAAGGCAACTCGATGCCACGCGGCAGCGGCCCTTCATTCCACTGTCCATTGAGATCGTGATAGACCGTGAGACACAGCGTCTGCACTTCGAACTTGGAAAGGTCGACGAGCTGCCCCGCTCCAGTCTTCTTTGCCGAAAGCCACGCGCAAAGCCCACCACTCGCCGCAAACCCACCGGCCGCCCACTCGCTCGCACGCCCACCTGCCGCCAAGGGCTTGCGACCTGGAAGCCCGCGATACGCGATGGAACCCACCGCGGCCTGCAAAGTAAACTCGGTATTGGGACGGTCGCACCAAGGTCCGGTTTGACCGAAGGGGGTAATGCTCACCACCGACAGCGCCGGGTTGTTCGCCTGCATGGCACCCAAGGTAAGACCCAATGCGTCGAGGGTGCCCGGAGCAAAGGATTCAAAGACGAGATCGACGGTGCTGACCAGTTCGAGAAAGTCGGACTTGCCCGCCTCCGTTTCAAGGTCGATTACGACACTGCGCTTCGACGCGTTCAAGAAGTCAAACAAAGCGCCGTCTTCATCTGGGCCGAGTTGTTGACCCGACGCAGTCCAGCTTCGCAGTGGGTCGCCCGTTGGAGGTTCGACTTTGATGACTTCCGCGCCGGAGTCCACTAGGAGTTTGGTCGCGTAGGCACCTGCAATTTCGGTCGAAAGATCTACGACGCGAAGTCCAGCGAAGGGCCACAACTCGTTTTTTTCCATTCAACCCACTCCCGTTTCGATCGGCGTTCGCCTGCGAACCGCGAAAGGTAGACGCGCACGCGCGTGCGTTCCAACCAAAAACAGCTCGCGTGCTGAGCCGCCACGCCCGCAACCCATACGCGGTGATGGACGCGAACACGTCGGACATCGGTACGCTGGTTTAAAAGTCGGGCGGCTTTCGGGATTTTCTGTCGCGCTCGTCCCTGCGGTCCCATCGCCCATTCGAGATCGACGTCCTCGACCGGAGCGCTGCTCTTCAAGTGGATGCGGTCGTTTTTCTTCTTGTTTTCCGACCTTGAGGTCAAAGATCCCCAGGGCATTCCCGTCGGCCGCCACTCACACCGGCGGATCGCGCAGCGGAAGACTCGAGCGATACGTGTCGAGATGCTGGATGAACTGGCGCATCACATCTTCGGAGGCGCCCGCCTCCCGCAGCATTTTGATCACCTCGGTCTGCATTTCGATGGCTTCGTCAAATTTGCCCTCTTCTGCGAGGCCTGCCGCCAACGTATCGAGAAACGCTGGAGACCGTTGATCCGGTTTCGCGATCACGTTGCGAATGAGTTTGATCGCCTTCGCACCGTCACGCAATTTCGCTTCGGGGAGGGTCGCTAAGGCCCAGGCGTAGTTGTTCACCACTGGAAGCAGGTTCGGACAGTCCCTCGCCCCTGTCTCAAGGATCGACAGCTGCGCTTCAAATTGACGCTGCTGATACAGCGACGTGTTGAGCATCCCAAGAGTCGGCTCGTGACACGGTCGATCTTGGTTGAGTCGGACCAACTCTCCGACAGCCTCTTCCAAACGACCTTGCCCCTCGAGTACGGTCACGAGTTTTTCCCGAACCACGAACGCTTCCGGTCGGTGTTCAAGAATCTCGCTCAGCACCACGGTGGCTTCGGGCCACCGCTCGAGCTGCACCAAAGCCTCGGAAAGAAGGTCACCGGCAAGAACGCTCGTTGGGTTTCGAGCGAACAAAGGTCGCGCCCATTCGAGGGCGTCGTCATACTTCTTCGCCACGATCGCACCAACCGCCCATCCCGCCCGCTCGATGTCTTCGGTACGCGAGGACGGGTCTTCGCCGAAGAGTTCGAGCGATTCCCCGGCACTCGATAGGGTTGTTGACCCCGCCACTTCGACGTAACCCAGGGCGCGTAGCTGAGCCTCGGCTTGCGGTGTTATATCGATGCGGGATGCGGAATGGCTCACGGGGGCCGTTTCCAACATCGCCGCGAGTTTTGCGCGAAGTCCTTTGGCGACTCCAGGCTCAGCCTCGAACTTGTTGTCGAGTTCGCCCGGGTCCGCCATCACGTCGTAGAGCTCGGGGTTGACCTTGTGGATGTATTTCCAGCGCCCCTCACGCACGAACCGCAAGGGCGACATTTCAAAGGTCGAAGCAATGCGAGTGGCTTCGCCATACGCGACCGAACCCAGGTCATCCGTTTCGCCTCGCAGTAGCGGCGTCAGCGAGACGCCGTCGATATCGCCCAAGGGGTAGTGGCCCAACAGGTCGAGGGCAGTCGGGGCAATGTCGACGCTGCGCGCGAGAGCCTCGATGCGCTGGCCCTTGGGGAGCGCATCGAGGCCCCACATGAGCAGCGGGACCTTCATTGTCGTGTCGTAGAGAAAATAGCTGTGGGTGCGTTCTCCGTGTTCCAGAAGCCCTTCACCGTGGTCCGCTGTAATGACAACGAGCGTATTGTCTCGCAGTCCGAGTGCTTCGAGTTCAGCGATGAAACGCCCCATTTCGTGGTCCTGGTGCGCAACCTCGGCGTGATAGCTGCTCGACGGAATCTTCGCGTTGAACTCGGGGACCGGTGAATACGGTGCGTGCGCACTGAAGTAGTGAAGCCAAAGAAAGAACTCTTCGTCCTGATTCTCTCGCACGAATTCGATGCCGCTGTCCGTGATGTCCCCGGCGTCGCGGACTTGAATCACTTCGGCGTTCACTTGACCGTTGCGCTCCCGAAACACCGCGCGAAGTTTGACGCCTTCCGTGTCTGTCCCGCGTACTGTCGAGAAGCCTTGTGAAAGCTTGGTCTTCTCGCCCACGACGACCGCGGCGATCTCGGCCCGGGTTTCGTAACCCGCCCCCGTCAAAACTTCGGCCAACGTCAGTTGATCGTCCGCGAGCACGTAACCGCCGTTGCCGCGCACACCGTGGGAATAGGGTTGTTTGCCCGTAAAAATCGTGGCGTGGGAGGGAAGCGTTTCGGGACTCGACGCCATCGCCTCGTTGAACAACACGCCCTCTTCCGCCATCCGATCAAAATTCGGCGACGTCTCAAGGGGTTGACCATAAGCGCCAAGCGCGTCGGCTCGGGTGGTGTCGAGGGTGATGATGACGAGGTTCGGTGAACGACTCGCCGGGGCTTCAGTTTGATCGGTACGCGTGCCCTCTAGATCGTCGCATCCGGCGGCGACAAGGAAGGTCACCGCCAACAACAACGCGACCCAGCCGTAGCCTTTGCCATCGAGACGATGGTCAGAACAAACGGACGACGAAACAACAATGTGATCTTGAGCTGGCAAACTTCGCTTCTCCTCTGCGGTACACGCCTGCGGGGCGGCAGCATAGAACAGATCGATTCACCTCGATTTGGCGCCGGCGCTGCTGACAGGACGCTGTCTGTAGACATCGCCATTACTCAATGGGCTGCCCCCTACTGACAACAGGGTGTCAAGAGCCTTCGAGTGAGGTCGTTCGCGATCGCAGTCGCGATAAATCATTAACTTATTGAAGCGTCAGTGCTTTGTATGCATTTCGATTCACAAGGAAGGAGAAAGTTGTGTCGTAACCGGTCCGGATGGAAATGCGGTTGGACTCTGCGCCGATCACGCAAGCACTTAAGCGTCTCGTAATAGAGCGCGATGGGTCGGCGCCGCAGAACAACCGACCCGCCGAGCGACTTGCGCGAAACCGGCGCCGCACCATTGGGCGTGTGCGCCTTCTGCCGCGCAGACTCCTAGCTCTTGTCGAACGCCGGTATGACGTGCTCACCGAGCAACTCGATGGACCGCATCACCGCCTTATGAGGGATCTTGTACGGGTTCACCAGGTTGAAGAGCATGTCGCAGCCACTCGCGGCGTAGCGTTCGGCGATTTCGATGCAGCGCTTGGGATCGCCCACCATGGCCGCACCGGAGTCGCGGATGTAGTCGAAGGACAGCTGGTCGAGGAGCCCGCCGTCTCGCGCTTTCGCGATTTCGCCCGCGTACGAATAGCTGCCCAAGTCCTGCCCCTTGCCTTGCATCCAGTCCGCCACGCCCGCGATCGCCCGAGCGCCAGCCTTTGGATACCACTCCATCGATTCCGCGGCCTCGGAGAACGCGCGCTCATTGGTGTCTGCGCAATGAACCATGGTGAAGGTCGCAGCCTGGGTGTTGATCGCTTTGCCAATCGGGTCCGTGCACTCGGCCTGCCCCTTGCGGTATTCGGCGATTCGTTCTTTCAAGTCTTCGGGCGGCACGCCAACACTGAACGAACAAAGACCAAGACCCAACTGCCCCATGGTGCGATGGCCTTCGAGGCTCGTCGTGGCTCCCCAGATCGGGGGATGGGGATCCTGAAGCGGCTTCGGGTGAACCCGACGTCGAGGCACGGTCCAGTGCTTACCGTTGTGTTCGATTTCATCTTCGGTCCAGGCACGCACCACGACCTCGATCGCTTCGCGCCACATCTCGCGAGTTTCTTTCGGGTCGACGCCGAAGCCTTCTAGCTCTGCTCGTGTCGCAGAGCGCCCGGTTCCAAACTCAACGCGACCGTCGGACAGCAAGTCTTGCACCGCAACCGATTCGGCGGTGCGGATCGGATGGTTATAAGGCTTCGGCATCAGGCGAACCCCATAACCAATCCGCAATTTGCTGGTCTTGGCAGCGACGTGGGCGTAGAGGATTTCGGGATTCGAGCAGTGTGAAAACTCGTCGAGGAAATGATGCTCGACGCTCCAAAAACTGTGGAAGCCGGCCTGCTCTGCGAGTACCGCCTGCTCGACTTGCTCTTTGTAGGCCTTGTATTCGCTGTCCTTTGCCCAGGGCTTCGCAACAGGAATCTCGGTGAACAATGCAAACTTCATCGCGTCCTCACTATGGCAGTCGGTTGACGTGCCGGGTGGTTGAGAAGATGTCTCGCGGCCGCGGACCGTGGAGACCCAAGGTGTGTTGGCCTCCATAGTCTAGCAGCGAACGCACGAGCACTTCGAAACGCGAATTTTCCGAAGTGGGCTCGACCTAGGCTTTACGTGTCCCGACGACGAGACCGACGGGCACTGACCAGTTGCCTTTGTCATCCACAGCGAAGCGTTCCCGCACCCGCGAAGATGCGGACGCAAAACTCGCCCGGAGCATCGCGACTTCTTCTTCCGGGGTTCGCGATCGCCTGACCCAGTCTTCGAAATTGAGCGGGATGTCCCACGCTGCGACGTCGGTGAGTTCGAAGTCCACCTCGGCAAACATGTCGCGCCAATCGGACACCCGGTAGTCACGCACGTGACTCGAGTCCCGGAACAATTCGATCCTGTTCAGAAACGCGTCGAGCTCGTCGTCTTCCGGTGAGAACGTGTCGACCAAGACGAAGCGCCCCGTTGGCGCAAGAACCCGGGCGACCTCACGCAATGCAGCGGGAACGTCGGCATAGTGGTGCGCGCTCTGCCGCGACGTAACCCGATCAAAGGCAGCATCGGCGAAGGGCATCTTTTCGGCCGACGTGCATTCGAACATCACGTTGTCGAGCCCGCGCTCCTGGGCGAGCCGCTTGCCCTGGTCGAGCATGGCCTGGGTGGGATCGGACGCGACGACTCGCTGGGCCTTCGTCGCAAACAGAAGCGCGGTGTGACCCGGGCCACTGCCGATGTCGAGTACCTGCTCGTTTCCGGTCATTTCGCCCGCGGCCAACATCGGGGCGAGGTCCGGCCCAGCCGCGTGAACGTTAAAGGTCGCGTACTCCTCCGCGACCGGGCCAAATTGTTGTTCAACGCTTCGTTTTACGCCCATTTCGATCTCCCCTTCTTTCCCCATTTTTAGCGCCCACGCCTTTTCGGGCGGCGGTTGTGATCTCTTCCGAATCGATTCGTTATACTGTCTTCGGATTAATTATTAACTTAGGTTAAGTAATATGACAACCCGGGATGAAGCGATTCACCAGGCCATCGGCGCCCTTCAGCGCCTCGCCGACTTATTCAACGAACGTCGGGACGAAATTGCGCGCGGAGCAGGCTTGTCGGTACGGCAGTGGCAGATCCTCGAGGAAGTCGCGACCGAGCACTTCATGCCATCGATGTTTGCGGCGCGCGGCGCGGTGACGCCGGCTGCGGTTTCAAAGCTTGTACGCGGCCTCCTCGAACGCGAGCTGATTCGCGCGTCGATTTCGACGGGCGACCGACGCCAACGCAGCTTTGTCCTCACCGCGGCCGGACGCAAGCTGCTGGATGGGGTGCGCCTGACTCGCCAAGCCGCGATCGATGCGGTCTGGGCAGACTTGCCCGAAGCCGAACTCTTGCGTTTTGCGAAGTTTGGACAAAAGCTCGGCAATCGGCTCGAGGCCTACCTTGCGAAGTAGGCGCAACCCAGCCTGCTAGTCTCGCGCCGAGTACGGGGAGTGGAGGAAAGACGCGTGCCGACCGCTGAACAGATGCGCAGTGTGCTGAACCGTTACTTACAAGGTGTCACTGATCACAACGTCGATGCGGTGCTCGCATTGTTGGACGACGACGTAAGCGTCGAAGACCCAGTCGGGGGTTCGGCGGGTACCCACGTCGTCGGTCGCGACGCCGTCGGCGAGTTCTTCCGCAAAGGGTTTTCGCGCAGCCAACCCCACCCCACTTTGACCGGCCCGATTCACACCACCCCGGGACACGAAGCCGCGATGGCCTTTACACTGGGGCTCACGCTGGGGGGCCAAGCAAGCGAAGTCGACGTGATCGATGTTGTCGAATTCAACGACGCCGGCAAGATCGTACGACTGCGCGCGTTTTGGAACCCCAACGAAATACGCCCGGCCGGCTAACAACATCGATGCCCACCACTCCCTCGATGCCGATCATGGAACGCCGCGCGAGTTTCGTCGCGTGCGCCTTGGTCCTGCTGGTGCCGTTCATCATCTTCGTCAAGCACCACGACTACAGCCTGCTCAGTGCTGAGACATGGCTTGCCGGCGGGGTCGTCGGCGCACTCGGTCTTGTTCTGGGGGTATTGCTCGCAGTGCTTCCCTCGGCGCCACGGGTGCTGATCGCCGCTTCGTCGCTTGTCTTGTCTGTCGACCTTCAAATGGATTGGATCGAATCGGAGGGACAAGCGGCTCTATTGCTCGTCGGAAGCGCGGTCCCACTGTGGTTTGTCCGGGCGCGACTTGGCCGCGGATTTTCGTTCGTTGCGGCGGTGATGATCGCCACCACAATTCCACTTGCGCCAGGCGACGGATTTCTTCGCGAAGAGGTCCTCGATCCAGGTGTACCTCCTTCGCGAGAGCTTCCGCCGATCGTTCATCTCGTCCTGGACGAACACATCGCGGCCGACGCAATCCCAATGGAGTTCGACCCGAACGGGGCTCTTGCCGGCAAGATCGTCCGCACCTATGTGGATCTAGGGTTTCAGGTTTACACCCGGGCGTTCAGCCGCCACTTCACCACCGCGCCTTCGCTCTCACATCTCGTCAACTTGAGCTCGGGGGAAGAGAGTCTCGAGTTCTACGCCCCTACGACCAAAGCGCTGCGCGCCAACGCGTACTTCAACGAGATGTCGAAGCGCGGGTATCGCATTGACGTGCTGCAGACCGACTACATCGACTTCTGCTCAAGTGACGACGGAGCGACTGTGGAACGCTGCGTGACCTACACGCTCGAGTCCCCCAAGGCCATCGAAGGCACAGCGATTGGCACTCTCCCCAAAGCGCGAACGATCGCCGGCATGTATTTCCAGCGTTCATCGCTCTTCAAAGAATGGCGCAAGCGTTACAAGGCGATGGCCCGGCGAAGCCGCGCCGCCGGGCTCGACCTTCCAGCATGGCCACTACGCGCTGGCAGGATGAGCACGGTTTCGTCGATGGCGCTGCTCCCAAGGCTTCAGTCCGAACTTGCTTCCGTCCAACCCGGAACGCTTTACTTCGCGCATCTCCTGCTCCCGCATTACCCGTACGCATTCGATCGCCGCTGCGCGATGCGCCCATCGCCCGTGGAATGGTTGACCTACAAAGACGCTGCGCTCCGCCCGACACGAAACGATTCGGAATCCCGGGCCGAGCGCTATGCCCTCTACCTCGAACAATTGGAATGCACGACGTCTCGCATCGGCGACATTTTGCAAGAGGTCCTCGCAACCGAGACGCTTCGCGATGCGATCGTGATCGTACACGGAGACCATGGCTCTCGTATCAATGTCACGACGCCCAACCAGGCGAACCTGCATCGCATGCACGACGTGGACTTCACCGATGCATTCGCAACGCACTTTGCCGTCCGAATGCCATCTGCAAAACCCGGTGTCGACACACGATCGATTGCGATCGACGAACTTTTCTCAGCAGTCGTACGTCAGGGTGCCATCCCGGACGGATCAGAGTGGATCGCTTCGCCGGACGTGGTCATCACCGGAAAAGGGAACGCCAAAGCGCTGCGCCGGCCGATGGTCTGGCCTGCGGATCACTGATCGAATTCGGTGCTGCGATCTACTACGTGCGACGCCCAAGATGGCGAAGCTACGCCGGCGCAAGCGCCTTGGTGACTTCGCGCATGTCTGCATCCGACGGCATCACCATCAAGACCGGAGTGTGGAGGCCGTTCTCGACATAGCGGTCAACGTGCTCGCGGCAGGCTTCTGGCGGACCATTGATGATCAACTCGTCAACGAGACTGGCCGGGATCGCTTCGAGAGCAGCTTTGCGATCTCCTGCTTTCCATAGATCCCACATCAGCTTCAACTCGTCGCCTCGACCCAGCCACTCATGAAACGCGGCATAGACCGGCACGTTGAGATACGCCGCGATCGCGCGCCGACCGATCATTTGGGCGAGGTCTTTGTTCGCCGTCGGGATCACGAACAGCCGAGCAACGAGTTCCTTGCCTTCCCCGCCAGCGTGAACCAGCGGTGCGACGGTCTTCATGTCTTCGGCGGCGAGCCAGTTCAGAATCGCACCGTCGGATTCGCGTCCCGCGAGGCCCAGCATGCCTTCGCGCAGTGCCGCGATCATGATCTTGGGCGGCTGTTCGGGGAGTCGAGTCAAGCGGCAGTTCTTGACCGAAAATGTTTCGTAGTCTTCGGTGATCTTTTCGCCCGTCAACGCCTGCTTGAGAAAGCGAACCGTGTCGCGCACTCGCTGGTACGGCTTTTCGAAGGCAATGCTATTCCAGCCCTCTACGATGACGTTCGACGACGAACCGATCCCAATGACGGCGCGGCCGGGAGCGGCTTCGCCTAACGAGCTGACACAGCTGGCGAGGGTTCCGGGGCCACGGGTATAGGCCGGGATGATCGCGGTGCCAACGCGTGCTTGCGGAGCCCAGTGTGCCGCAAGGGTAAGTGGAGTAAATCCATCGTTCCCACCCGACTCTGCTGACCAGAAGTCGGTGTAGCCAACATCAGCAAGTTCTTTGATCCAGTCTTCTTGTTCGAGGAGTGGAACACCGTCGAAGGGGATCGTAATTCCGTAGCGCTTCATGTTTTTCTACCTCTGGCTCGCTTCTGGACTCGCAGCGTCGCGGGTCGGCTGGATCGCAACAAACACTTCCGAGTCCGGATGAAAGGCCAGCCACGCGAACCAATCGCCTTCAACTACAGCAACGGGTCCCGGGGCGCTGACATCGAATTCGGCCCGAGCGGCATCGTACCCGACCTCAACTTTGTGGCCACCGAACCGCTCCGAAACTCGCCCGCCGGCCTTCATCAGTTCGGGCGCCGGGTACGCGCGGGCTCGGCCGTCCGCCAACCCGAGTCCGAGGGTTCTAACTTTTGGCGGGTACGCGTGCGCTTAGCCAGTCCGCCCAGCGTTGTTGACGACTGCGCAACAAGTTCAATTTCTTGCCGGCGAGTTCCCCTGTAACGGCGGTCGCTGCGATTTGAGACCAAAGACTTTCTGTCGGATAATCGTAGAGCAGGAGGTTAACGGAAGATCAAACCTGAAACTCCGAACTGCCTCGTTCGCCCGTCGAGGATTCGATCGAAAACCATTCCTGCGGCGCATCGCGGGCAATCGCTGACCAGGATCGGCAAACCACCCAACGTGTCATTGACGAACTCGTACCCGTTCAAAACCGCAAGAGGATACGCTCTCGCTTCCCCGCCCACGTCGACCCCGATGACCCACACGTCGCCGGGCCACGGTGAGTCTGCGACGCTCAGCGCTCTGGGGTGGACGAGGGCAGGAATACTGTCACGTCCCGGACCGGCCGCGATGATCTCCCGGACGTCAACGATCGCTTCCTCAAGCGAGAAACCGTTGGACGCTCCCTGCGGTCCTGCCGATTCACCCGTGGCTGCGATGGATAGGCAAACCATCGGCAAGCCCGATGCGACAACGCGAATGCGATCTGCGGGTTCTTTCATTGCGTGTCTAATGCCGAAGCTCCGGCATTGGGGTTACGAACGACCAAATCACCACTTTGAGGTAGCGCGCCAATGGTTCAAATTCTAAACTCCACGCCCATGTTGAACATCACACGTCTTCTCTGTTTCGTCGTCATTTCTGCACTCTCGATTCACGTACTCGGTTGCGAGGAGAGTCATCAGTCCGCACCCCCGGAGCCCATACCTTCGATCCACCCAGGTGGAATTCCACCGACAAAGGCTCTGCCTCCGGCCGGTAGCGCAGCTGGGGCGGCTACCGCGCCGGCAAAGGGTTCGCTCGGGAAGATCCTGGAAGAGCGCGAGATGTACGCTCGGGTCACGAAGCTCTCGGAATACCTGTCGACCGCCGGACCGGAGGACCTCGACGAGGCGCGAGAGCTTCTGCGCAATCAAAACGACAACATGGGCGGCGCGGAAAATGCATTGCTCGCGCGCTATTGGGCAATCTACGAACCCCTCGATGCAACGCGTTGGGCCATGCTCTCAGCTCCGCTCGGATTTCGACTAGCGGTGACCCTCCCGACCATGGAAGTTTGGGCCATCCAAGACCCTTACGCAGCCCAGTCACAGGTCCAAGCCTTAGCCATGATGCCGAATGCAAACCTGATCGCGGCGGACATGGGTTTGATTCGGGGCTGGTTCCAGTCGGAGAAGCCGGGGCTCGAAACCTATATCCGCGGGATGGGCTTGGGCAAAGAACGACAACGGTCTCTTCGTATCCTGGCGCGCCAGGCCATCAAGATCCACGGCGCCGAGTGGGCGGCGGCATGGCCGGGCAAGCTTCCCGATGACGACGTCAAATTCAAACTCAACGCCTATCGCCAATTCGCAATTGTCTTGGCCAAGACCCACCCAGAAGTCGCGATCGATTTCTGCGCCACCATTTGCGAGCACCCAGACTACGGTGACGGCGTCATGAAATACATTGCGCAGAACTGGGCGCGCCGCGACGGCCCCGGCGCGATGGCGTGGCTCAAGACCATAGAGACTAGCCCGCAGCAACGCTTGGCCGTCACGTGGGGATTCCGCGGCTGGTACCAGGCGGATTCGAGCGGAGTCACAAATTGGCTCGAGGACATCGGGCCCGAAAACATCGAACCTTGGTTATATCCCCTACTGGAGATGTTCTCGGTGAACCGCGGCAAACAAATGCCTGAACGTGGGCTCGTCTGGGCGGCCACCATTCCAGATGAAATTGAGCGCTATCGAACGATGCGAACCATCGCGATGGACTGGCGACGAAATTCGCCCGAAGCTGCCGACGCGTGGCTCGCAACATCGCCGCTTCCCGAAGAAGACCGAAAGTCGGTGAAAAATTACGGCCGTCCTAAGTCGCAAATTCCGGATACGGCTCCTGGATTCAACCAACTCGACCCAATCTTGGAAAACAACAAAGACACCCCACAATAGGGTTCACGAAGCGCGGCGGAAGTCGCTGCGATGCCAATGCACCCGACAGCAGTCAGATGTTGGCGTGACGCTCCTAGTCGTCGTCTGCGGCGACCTTGGTCTCAGGCCGGTCCTTCATGCGCTGATCCACCAAGGATGCAAAGAGCGTCGGTTTGATCATCATGCTCGTGGTGAACGCACCTTCGGGATGATCGATCAGCCACACGTGTAACATCTCGGGGCTGCGGTGAGACGGCGTACCTTCTTTGCACCCGCCACTCTCGTCCGAGATGCCAACGGAGGTCAAACCGTTGCGCAGGCACAACGCACGCTTCCAAACGTGGTAATGCCAGATACTCAGGTTTCCGCCGGGTTGCGGACCTCTAGCCAGAGGTTTGTCGACATAGAACATGAAGCCTGAGAGTCGCTTGCCCTTCGGCGTGCCGTAGTACATCAAGAACTCTGGACGTTGCGCGTCGAGCACCCGGTCGTCGAGGATGAACTCGCGGTTTTCGTAGTGACGACGATCTTGGAACATCAGTTGGTACCCGTCCCCCAAGCCTTTCTTGAAGTCGTACCAGCCATTTTCCAATGCGGCGCGATAGCAGGCTTCGACAAAGTCCTTTGCCCAGGCTTCTTGTTCGGCGCTTGGTGTCGTGCCGGGTTCGAGTTCGCTGAGTTCCCAGAGCACCATTTGCGGTGATTCTTGCGGCTTCTTCGGGATCTGCGATTCGCGACGCCAGGTCTGTTCAAATGGAACAACCCTGCGCGCCCAACGGTCGGAAAGCTCGGGCGGTGGCGCAGTGTCACAACCCGCTAGGCACACGCATGCAACAAACAAGAGCGTTGAGTTTCGCAACCGAAGCGTGCGTGCGTTCATCTCAGTGGGTCTCTTCTTGTTCGGTTGATGTCGCCGGCTGAACTGGCACAGGGGTGGGTCGCGCTCCTGCATCATCTAGAAATTTTGCGTCGCTGACAACGAGGCTTTCAACAGGACGCAGCCCCGGCGAGAGCATCAAACCGATATCGCCAAGCGATTGAATAAACGCGAATGCGCCATTGCTGGCGTCCCATTCGAGCAGGTAGTCATAGCGGCCCGGTAACTCGGTCTCGTCGACAACAGGAACCTTCGAATTCTTGCCGAGCAGGGCGATCAATTGAGCGATGTCGGCACCCACCGCCCGCAGCTGTCCTTCCTCGAGATCGAGAATCCCTTCATTGGAACCCGACTCCTCGATCAATACGCCACCCGGTGCAGGCGAGAGAACCATCGTCATGCGCTTTTCAGTGGCGGGTCTGACGTTCAGGCCCAAACGATCGCTGACGAGCGAGCGCAACATCGACCGTGCAGTTCCTGGAGCCGTATCTTCGGGCCGCACTACCACGTCATAGTAAGTAGCCATGTCCTTCTTCGCGACGAGGACTTTGCTGATCTCTGCGCCGTGCGCGACGGCGATCAACCGCCCCAGAGAAACACCGACAAGATAGATGGTGCCTGTCCCTTTGAATTCCCGAACCAGGTTCCGTTGCGTGCGCGCCTCGGCGATCCACTTGCCCCCGGGTGGCTGGGCTTTGATATGCGCGAAGGGCGAAGTGGTGTGTTCGCCATTGGCAGCGGCTCCGGGCACATCGTCATGAGACGACCCGTCGCAAGACGACAGCACGAGGATCGCACCCAAAGCTGCCGCGACCGTTTGACGCAAGTTGTTGTTGAACAAACTCATGCTTCCACCGTTTCGGTTGGATAGTCGAGTGCAACCCATGCGTCGAGCCCTCCCGCGTAGGGGCGCACACGCTCGATCCTCTGCCCTTTGAGCTTGAGCGCCACCCGGGCGCTCGACGCTTCGTTGGGTCAGGTGCAGTAAAGCACGATGTCCTGGTCTCGGGCGACCTCTTCGTGTCGTGCTTCGATCTCGTCGATGCTCATGATGCGAGCACCCGGAATCCGCCAGGACATGAATTTCAGAGAGACGGCATCTCGCAGATCGACGACGGCAAAGTTTCCACCCTGATCCATTGCGTATTACAACTCCTTGGGAAGCATGCGGGCGATACGCAGCGAGCGGAGGACCCGGTACCGATGCCAGAACTTCCAGGCCACATAGGCCGCGAGCCCCAACACCATGGCAAAGAGTGACTTCAGGCCTTGCCACGCAAACGTGCTCTTGGTATCGCGAACGCAAGAGTCGGGTTCCAAGGAAATCTTACACAGGCCCCGTGATGAGTTCTCGCGAGCATCCGAGCCCGCGCCAACGAGTCTAGCGCGAGCCGCGCAGAGCGTGGCTCAGTCGTCCTGGGTCAAGAAGCACCGGCTTCGCTCACCGACCCCAGTCGCCGCAGCGAAGGGAGCCAGCCCGGGCGTTTCTTGCGAGCATCGATCGAAGGCCACCGGACAACGGGTGTGGAAGTGACAGCCGGATGGCGGATCTGAGGGGGATGGGACGTCACCAGCGACCGGAGGTGCTTCGGTACGACGGTCGGGGTCAACGGACGGAATCGCTGCGAGCAGACCCTTCGTGTAGGGATGCTGAGGTGAATCGAAAATCCGCTCGGTCTTTCCCGATTCCACGACGCGTCCGAGGTACATCACCGCAACATCGTGGGCTAGATACTTCACAACGCCCAGATCATGGGTAATAAAGAGATAGGCTAGACCCAACTCTTCTTGCAGGTCGCGCAACAAGTTCAGGATTTGCGCTTGGATTGAAACGTCGAGTGCCGAAACAGCTTCGTCGCAGATCAAAAGCTTGGGTTCGGTCGCAAGCGCCCGAGCGATTCCGATGCGCTGGCGCTGGCCGCCCGAAAATTCGTGCGGGTAGCGCCACATATGATCGGGGTTGAGTTGCACGCGCTCGAGTAGCTGCCCAACCCGGGCGGTTCGCTCTTGCTGGGTCTTGCCGATCCCGAAGGACTTCATGCCTTCGGCGATGATCTCGCGCACGCGCATACGTGGGTCTAAGGACGCCATTGGGTCTTGGAAGACGAACTGCAATTTCTGCCGATAGGGATGCAGCTCTTTACGCGAAAGCGAGAGCAGGTTCGTGCCCTCGTACCACACCGCTCCGGCGTGTGGGTTTTCGAGACACAAGATCGAACGCCCGGCGGTGGTCTTCCCGCATCCACTCTCACCCACGAGCGCGAGCGTCTTGCCGGCTTCGATTTCGAGGCTGACGCCGTCCACTGCTTTCACGTGGCCGACGGTCTTGCGCAGCAACCCCTTCTTGATCGGGTACCACGTCCGCAAATCTTCCACGCGAAGCAAAGCTTCATTGCCTTGATCAGCCACCGCGCTGCTCCTTTGCAACCGCATGACAGCACGCATACTGAGTCGGCGTAATCTGGCTCCGGCCGGGAACGTCACGCTCACAAACGTCGAAGACCCGGGTGCAACGATTCGCAAACCGACAACCGACTGGCCACTCGCTCGGCGGCGGCACGACACCCGCGATTTCGGGCAGGGGTTGCCCAGGCTGTGACAGCGCGGGGTTCGACTTCAGAAGGCCTTCGGTGTATGGATGCTTTGGCGCGAGCAACAATTCTCGACGGTCACCAGATTCGACGATCCGGCCGGCATACATCACGGCGACACGATCGGCGAGTTCGTTGACGACGCCGAGATCGTGGGTGATGAGCAAGATCGACATGCCCGTCTCCGCCTGCAGATCGCGAAGCAGCCCGAGGATCTGCGCTTGGATCGTCACGTCGAGCGCCGTGGTCGGTTCGTCGGCGATCAAGAGCTTTGGACGGGTAGACAGGGCCATCGCGATCATGACCCGTTGTTTTAACCCGCCAGACAGTTGATGAGGATAAACATCGAAGCGATCGGAAGCATCGGGAATGCCTACGCGCTCGAAGAGTTCGACCGTGCGCGCGCGTGCCGCAGCCCGGTCTACCCTTTCATGCAGTTGAATCGCTTCGACAACTTGCTTCCCCACCGTCACCACCGGGTTGAGGCTGGTCATCGGTTCTTGAAAGATCATCGAAATCTCGTGGCCCCGAAGGCCGCGAATCTCGGGAATCGAAAGCCCTCGAATGTCGCGCCCCACCATCAAGATCTCGCCGTTCTTGATCTGCCCAGGTTTGGGGATCAACCGCAGGATCGAAAGCGCGGTCATCGATTTGCCGCAACCCGACTCCCCCACCAAGGCGAGCACTTCACCCGGGTCGATCGAAAAACTCACGTCGTCGACGACGGGGATCTCGCCAAAAGCGCCGGGAAAGCTCGTGGTCAAGTTGTTGACTTCGAGGAGTGGACTCACGATCGCTCCCTCAAAGTGCGTGGGTCAAGCACGTCGCGGACGGCATCGCCCACCATGTTGACGGCCAGGATCAAGACAAAGAGCGCCGATCCCGCCGCCGTAATGTTCCACCACACGACCGGGTCGCGGGACAGTTCGCTTCGCGCCTGATCGATCATCTGTCCCCAACTGCCATCGACGCCAACGCCGAGCCAGGCAAGTACCGCTTCGGACAAGACGAGCCCGGAGAACGTCAGCACGAACGTGATAATCACGAGGTGGGTAAGGTTCGGGAGGATATGCCTGAGCACGATCTGAACTTCGGAAACGCCGAGTACCCGTGCGGCCTGCACGTAGTCTTGTTCGCGCAGCTTCAACGTTTCGCCGCGCACGATGCGGCAGAAGCCAACCCAGCTTGTCACCGCTAGCGCGATACAGATTGAAAGCGTCGAACGCCCCATCGCCATAATCAACGCAATCAAGAGCAATAGACCAGGCATCGAGGCAAGCGTAGACATCACGAAGAAAACGAAATCGTCGACGCGGCCTCCGAAGTAGCCGGCCGAAATACCGAACAACAGCGACAGTGGGATCGCGATCAGGCTCGTTAACCCGCCGATCAAGATCGCAACCCGAACGCCTTTGAGTGCGAGGTAGACCACATCGCGGCCGATGATGTCTGTGCCCAAGGGATGGGAACCCGGATGGGCAAGTGCCTTTCCACCGTAGAACTCGACGTCGGCAAAGGGCGACGAATAACTTCGCTCACGCGCGTCGGCGAACAATCGGTCGATCATACTCTTGGCTTCGTGGGCCGAAACGAAGTCTTCCCCGGTATCGACACCCCCTACCCAAAAGATCGAATCGAGAATCGCGACCGCGAGGTACAGGCTCACGCAAAGAATCGCGATCGGCCGTCGCTTCCAAAGTTCGACGGCAGCCTCGGACCACAAGCGACTGCGTCGGATGAGAAAAACGCACCCCACCATCGCGGCGAGAAGCCCGACCGTCACCAAGTTTGAAATCATCCAGTCTTCCATCAACCGGCCTTTCCCACCCTTTCTCTAAACCTTGCGCTACTCAAGCCTGACCCGGGGATCAGCGAGCGAGTAACACACGTCGGTCACCACTTGGGCGACCACAAACAAAAGCGAGCCGACGAACACCATGGTCCGAAGGGTCGCGAAATCATTGCCTTGAATCGCTTCCACGCTGAGCGACCCGAGCCCCGGAATCCCAAAGAACGACTCCAGCACCAACGATCCCGTAAACAAGAACGGAATCGCGATCACGATCTGCGTCAGGATCGGAATCATCGCGTTACGCAGCACGTGCTGAATCATAATACGCGCTTCGCCTGCGCCCTTTGCTCGGGCGGTACGTACAAAGTCGCGATGGACTTCTTCAAGAAAGACCGTGCGATAGAAGCGCACATTCGACCCGATCGAAGACACGAGCCCAACGATGATCGGGAGCGCGAGAAATCGCAGCACGACGTCTGGCGATGGATCGAAGCCCGAGATCGGAAACCAACGCAACAGCTTCGCAATGAGATACTGCGCGCCCACGATATATAAAAGGATCGAAACGCTCATCCCGAACACGCACAGCACAATCCCCATGCGGTCCACGTACGTATCGCGGAAAACCGCAACGATAAGCGACAGGAGCACGCTCGCGACGAGCCCCAGCACGAACATTGGCACCGTGAGCGCAAGGCTGGGGCCAACTCCCCCGGCGATCTTTTCGAGGATCGGTACGTCATCGGCATCACTGCGGCCAAAGTCAAAGGTCAGCATGCTCTTGTAGTGGGCAAAGAGCATGTTGTTGTCGAATGATTCCCAAGGCCAAAGCGGTCGGTCGTAGCCGTGGTTCTCTTTCCATTGTTCGATCGCAATTGCGGGTGCTTTCTCGCCAAGTGCGCGGCGCGCAATGTCGTCGGGGGTGGCCACCCAGAAGAAAACCACGAACAGAAAGAACAGAACACCGAACACAACCATGGCTCCGTAGGCGAGACGACGAACGATGTACGCAAGCATTACTGCCTCTCCCGAATCAAACTCAACACGCCCGGTGCAATGATGGCGATCGCGATAACCAACAGAACGTACACGGGCCACATCACCGGCACGTTCCATTCGCGACGTAGCTCGCCTCGCCGCTTCGAGTCGATGCCCTGATACTTCAACGTCGAGATCTCGAAGCCCGACGGCTTATAGTGGTTCACCCATTCGTGAAAGAGCACATAACTCACCGGGTTCACGAGTTCGATCCACGGTCGCTCTTGTTCGAGAATGCCCAACATCTCCTCGATAATTGATCGTCGCATGTCACCGTCCGGCCGAGACTTCATTTCGGCGAACAGAGCATCAAATTCTGCGTTGCGAAAGTTCGCACTGTTGGGGCCGTGTTTGTCCGCCATTGCCGCCGTCAAAAGAAACAAAAAGTTCTCGGGGTCGGGGTAGTCCGCCACCCAGCCCCATTGGAAAATCTGATGCACCCGGTTGTCTACTTTTTCTTGAAACTTGTTGTAGGTGGTGCTCTTGACTTCCACGTCGAGTCCGAGCTTGCGCCATGAATCGACCAGGTACCGAATGGTGATCAACTGCGTCGCCGACGTTGCGGCGGTGTCAAAACGAAGCTTCAGAGGCTGATCTGTCGCAGGGTCGATGCCATTCGGGTAGCCCCCTTCAACGAGGAGCCTGCGCGCACGTTCAAGATCGACGGCCCTAAATTCGTTCTTGTATTCGGGATCATTGCCGAAGATGCCGGGAGGAAGCACCGACTGAGCAGGCACACCCCGACCGTTCAAAAAAAGTTCAATGTACTCGTCGGCATCGACTGCGAGGCTCATCGCCTGGCGAAGCTTCCGTCCTCTATCCCCCGCGCGGGTACCGACGAGGGCGTCAACCATATTGAACCCAATATAGGAGACCGATAACTGCACCACGCGGTCGAGGCTGACCCCCATCGACGCCATCTCGGGTGACAGGTCGTTGCCCTGGATCACTTTGTCGAAGCTTTCTTTGGTGATGCCCGACTTGTCGTAGTACCCCTGCAAGAATTTATTGAACTTCGGGACCGCCTCTTTCTCGCGACGAAATTCAATGCGATCAATGAAAGGCAGTTGTCGTCCCGCGAGTTCATCGCTCTGATAACCCTTCGCGCGGTCGCCCTCTTCGCCTTCCCCAGGGTAAACGGCACCCGGAGCCTTCCATTCGGGATGCAGCGCGCCATACCAATTTTCGTTGCGCTCGAGCACGATACGAAACTGCTTGTCGTAGTGAGTCATGCGGTACGGCCCGAGCCCAACCGGGTGATCGGCGAAGCGCGGTCGACCGTCGTTGCCGTCGTAGTACTGCACCGCTTCCCAGGGCACGGCTGCGGTAAAGGGCATCGCGAACCAGAAGATCAGCTGCGGGTACGGTGCGGTGAGAACGACTTCGAAGGTGTAGTCATCCGGCGCGCGCAGTCCCTCGATGGGCCCTGCTTTTTGGTACTGCTCCCGAACTGGCATGGCCTTGAATGCGGGATCCTTCCGCAATTCGAGCAACCGCACACCGAAATCGTGAAACCCTTCGATCTTTGAGAAGATGTGAATGACCGGGCTGTTTACGCCGGGGTCCGCGACACGCATGAATTCGAACACATAGTCGTCAGCAACGACCTTTCTCGTACGCTTCCCTGCGCCCCCGAGTTCGAACGACGGGTCGTTTTGAAAAATCACTCCCTCGCGCAGTGCGAACCTATACGAAACGCGTCCGTCTCCTAAAACGTTCGGTTCGGGAATTTCTTTCGCGAGACCGGGCATCAATTCGTACGGCCGCTTGAGGTAGTGGTACTCGACCAATGTTTCATTGATCGGGCCGATGATCGAGTGAGATGTCACGTTGTACGAAACCGCGGGATCGAGGGTCTTCGGGGCTTCGCTGTAAACCGTGTAGAGAACGTTTACGTCGTCGTCTTTTTCGGAGTACGGATTGTTCGAACACGACATCAGAACCGCTAGAACCACAAAGACGGGAAGCGAACCAGACAACGAAAGCAGGCGTCGCACAACGAGGGTCATTGATTGACCGCCGAAGTGCGCGGCCGCAACACGAACAATTCGTCGGCGAGTACAGCGCCAAGCGCCGCGTGATCGAATTGCAGCGAAGCCGTCGCATCGACTTCGGGGAACTTCAAGTCGACCTCGAAGGCGAACGGCGAACCGGACACCTCGCGGTAGTCGGAAAACGTCGCCTCCCAGGCAACCTTTCCGTCGTCCTCGAAGCGCACGAATTCGCTGAGCTGCCCTGCCTCATTGAAACCACAGCGATCACGCAACACTCCGTTTGCATCTCGAAAGTCGAGGCTCAGCGTTCCGCGCGTATCGATGAATGCACCGGCAAAACTTGCGTCATCCGACGGGATGGGAACCCCGAGCAAGAGATCGACTGCGTCTTCGGGCTGAAGCGCAACCCGAGCAATGCGCCACAGCAGGTCCTGCGCCACCGGACCCGACTCAAAATCGCCGTCAGAGTCCATGCTCTGATACGACTCACCGTCTGTCACCAAAACCGCAGCGATCTGTCCAAAGAGCGCGAGGACTTCGATCCGAAGGTCCGAGGGCCTTCGCACCGCGAGCCGTTGTGGCCGGCGAAATCGCAGGTCTTCCGAATCGAGCGACATGCGCAGCGCAGCCGTGAGAGATGTGCGCTCGGTCGACGCTTTAACGAGGGATTGCAACAAGGCAAGCGGCCGGGTGTCGGTAGGGTCAAGGGGCGTGCGCGTGTGGAGCGGTGCACGGCATCCAACCAACAGGGCTGCAGCAAGCACCAAAATAAAAGCGGACTTCACAGTTCGCCCAGCTCCCGGCGCAAGTTGTCGAGCTTGTCTAACAAGTCGGGCTGCTCGTCTTCGCGATGATTCATGTCGACAGCCTGTTGGTAGTACTCATACGCCCTGCGCTTCTCGTCGAGAACCCGGTACACATCTCCAAGGTGTTCCGAAACGACCGGATCCCCACCTGTGAGTTCCGCCGCAAGGTTGAGCTGATCGCGCGCGCGGATCAAGAATTCTTTGCCGAGAATCGCGCTCTCGTTTCGCAGCAGATCCCGCCCGCGAATGAAGTAGATCCAGCCTAGGCTATCGGTTATGAAGCCATCGTTCGGGCGTTGGACCAATGCTCGCACGATGAAATCTTCTGCGCGCTCCAAGTGTTCCCCGCGCTCCGCCCAGGTGTAACCGACGTAGTTGAGCGCGTGGGCATTGTTCGGATTGATTTCCAACACACGCATCATCGTCTTGATTGCGTGGTCAGAATGCTCCGCCATGCCGTAGAAGACACCGAGTTGATAGAGCGCTTCCTCGTCGCCTTCGTCTTCAGCAAGCACCGTGTCAAGGATCGCCTTACCGGTATCGAAGTCACCGGTCCGCAGAAACAAGCCCGCCGCATGAAACTCGAGGGCGCGCGACGGTGCAATGGTGCGAAGTGAATTGACTTCGGCGAGAGCCGAGGGGTAGTCGCCGGCTTCTTCGAGAATCGAAACGATTTGCACCCGCGCTTCGACATAACTCGAATCGCCAAGTGGGATCGACGCAAATACCTCGCGGGCTCGCGCAAGCTCACCCATGCTGCGTCGAACCTGCCCCAGCGAATACGCAAATTCAAAATGCCCAGGAAAGTCGATCAGCCCCTGGTCGAGCACGGTCGCCGCTTGCGCGGGCCGTCCTGCCGCAAACTCAAGCGAGGCGAGCCGACGCACGGCCTTCAGATCATTGGGATAGTTCGCCACGATGGCTTCGTAGGTTTCGATCGCGGCTTCAACGTCGTTTGCGGTCACCAGGACTTCAGCCAGACTCAACAGGCTTCCGTAATGGGTCGGGCGACGTTCGAGCGCTTCGCGATACACATCGATCTCGCCGAGTCGGTCGCCGACGGCGCGTTTGAGGCTCGCGAGCCGGGTGAATAGAACAAAGCGGTCAGGATGGTCGACGAGGGCTGCTCTTAAGACGCGCTCGGCCTCGTTGGGCTTGCCCAATCTTTGGTAGATCGTCGCAAGCGCCATAAAGCCGTTGAGGATGTCGGGGCGGTTCACGACCAGGTACTCGGTGATCTCAAGCGCTTCTTCGAGACGGTCGCTTTCGAAATAGACCTGGTAGAGCAGCAGCGCGGCGCCGTCACTTACCGGCACTCCCTCGCTGTCGAGCAAAGCGTGCTTCGCGCCTTCGACGTCACGAGCGACGCGATACAAGCCACCGAGCAAGATACGGGGCTCTTCGTCTTCGGGGTCGAGTTCGACCGCACGCTTGGCGTGCGCGATCGCGCCCCGAAGGTCTTCCATGTGCGCGTCGACCCGACTCGCCCGCATTTCCAAATACGCGGAAGCAGAGTCCTTCTCGATCGCGCGGCCGAGGGCTTCCTTCGCAGCGGCGTAGTCTTGATCGCCGAGCGCCATCTCTGCAATCAAGACGTCGTAGTCGACAGCGAGGCTGGGTCGGGCCGCCACCTGCTTGCCGCTGGCCTTCGTCAGAAAGGGACCGGGGAGTGATGCACACCCAGTCCCCATCACAACGATTCCGAGGGTCATGATCGCAGTGAAATTCACAGCAGAGCGTCGCCCGGAATTCCGAACTCGCCCTGCTGCGCTCCACTGCGCCAATGTGTCTCGCTTGATCATTTGGGTTCCACCACATCCCAATATCGGCCGCGACGCGTGCTCAAATGAGCGCCATCCGAAAACCGGGGAGTCGCACCCAGATCAAGTGCAACTAGGCCTTTAGATAGCCCTTGTCCTGCAAGAATCCCAATATCTGGGCCACGCTTTCCTCAACGGTCTGCGCACCCGAATCTACGACCAGTTCGGCCTTCTCGGGTGCTTCGTATGGGGCGGAGATCCCAGTGAAGTTGGGAATTTCACCCGCCCGGGCCTTCTTGTAGAGCCCCTTCACGTCGCGAGACTCACAGGTTTCAACGTCGGCGGAAACATGAACTTCGAGAAAATCGCCGTCGGCCATGATCTCGCGAACCTGATCCCGATCTTCGCGGTAGGGCGAAATGAACGCGGTCAGCACGATCACGCCTGTGTCGGTGAACAGCTTCGAAACTTCGCCGATGCGGCGAATATTCTCTGTGCGGTCTTCAGGAGAGAAACCGAGGTTGCTGTTCAGCCCCTGGCGGACGTTGTCACCGTCAAGGATGTATGTGAGGCGGCCCTGGTCGCGAAGTGCGGCTTCGGCGGCCACGGCGATCGTGGACTTGCCTGAACCAGAAAGACCCGTGAGCCAGAGCGTGACGCCCTTCTGTCCCAACAACTCTTCTCGCGAAGTTCGGCTGACCTGTCCTTCGTGCCACGTAAGATTCTTCGATTTGACGCTCAACGGTGCCTTCCTTTCATGTCTAGATCGGGTCTAGGAGTGTCGCCGCGATACCGTCGCAGTTTTCAGCGTGTGGGTGTCAAACGAGCGGTGCTCGTCCGACGCGTTCGCTGATCCGCGTCCCAAACCAAGCTTGAATGAGGGTTCGGGGGCAAGGGCGAGTTCGTAAGGGGGCAGAGTCTAGCTTGAAATCCTGGCAAGGTCTCTAGCAGACTGACCGAAGGCGCTCGCGATGGCGGAAAACCGGAGATGCTGGACCCGCGCCGCTTTCTGCCCACGGCGCGCGTTCGGGCTACGCACGCAACTAGCCACGCTAGTACGCGAACCGTGACAAGAGTTCGGGGTTCCCGACCGGTTGGTATGAACCGACTGACAACCTGCCGTAAGCTCTTCGCGCGAAACCCAATCCCTGGGTGAGGACGCGCAACGGTGGCCAAGAAGGGCTCAATTCAGAAGCGCAGCCGCAGTGAAAGGGCCTCGCGCGCGTCGGCCGCTGCGCAATCGCCGCCCGCTGGCCCATCGCCCGGTGCACCCAACCCCTACATCGTGAGCGCCGTCTTCGACTCGTTCTTCTTTATCTACTCTCCGCTGATCGCCGCCCTGCTCCCGTTTGTCATCGACTACAGCGACTTTTGGATGACCGAGACGGACTTGGGGATGGAGCCTCAACCGCGAATCGGTCTTTTCCTCGGCGCGTTCATATACGCCCACTTGGCTCTGGTCGTTTTTCGCAGCCATGGAAACCGCGAGATTTTCGGGTTGTTCCCAGTTCGGTTTACCGTGGTCCCGATCGCGCTGTTCGTTGCCATGATGGGCTCAGTCACGATCGCGGTTTCGGTCTCGGTGTTGACGACGTGGTGGGACGTCTACCACTCGGGCCTTCAGACCTTTGGCCTGGGTCGCATTTACGAGGCACGCAAGGGCAACGATCCCAATACCGGTCGGCGCCTCGACTACTGGCTCAACCTGCTTCTGTACATGGGACCGATCCTCGCAGGAGCCACGCTGATGGATCACGTCGAAGACTTCGACGAATTCAAAGGCGTCACGACCATTTTCTTCACACAGATCCCCGCGCAGGCGAGCGCGTACTCACAATTCTTGACCTACGCGATCGTGTCGGTCGGGGTCCCGTTCCTTTTGTACTACCTATACGCACACTGGCGAATGGAACAGCAGGGTTACCACGTGTCGCGACAAAAAGTCGCCTTGTATACGTGCACCGGCTTGGTCTCGATTTACGCATGGGGGTTCAACCCCTTTGGCCATGCGTTCTTCGTCATGAACTTCTTCCACGCGCTTCAGTACTTCGCCATTGTATGGAGCACCGACAAGAAGAACATCCAGCGGATCTTTCGGCTCGACAACGTTGAGTTCGGCAAGCCACTTACGCTCTTGCTGTTCATCAGCTTGCCGTTTGCGTTTGGCTTCTGGGGTGAGGCGTACGCGTTCTCTGATGCGTCGGTCATCCTCTGGAACTGCATTGCGATCATGCATTTCTGGTACGACGGCTTTATCTGGTCCGTGCGCAAGCAACAGGTGTGAGCCGCCGGAGACGCCCTCGGAATCTGCCCATGGCATCAGGGCGCGCGCATTCCCTAGGCCTTGCGCAGCACAACACCTTCGGCAGGCGCCAACAGAAAAGACCCCGCGGACCACGCGAATAGCGACATCCCGCACATCTCGAGAGACTCCTCGACCCAATCGATCATGCCGTACGTAAGGTTTTCTTCGCCATGCAGGTCGGTCCAGTACCCGAGGATCATCTCGACACCCAGCGCGCCCCCGACAAATATCGCACCAGCGATCACAAACTGATTGCGTGTCTTTTCGGGTAGGTGACGCAAAAAGTCGATGTAGGTCACCGCCAGGATCAGGACCAAGATTCCGAACGGCACCACCCAACCGAAGTAGAGAAAACCGCTGGTGTCGGCGATGAGATTCAATCCTTCGTGCAGCTCAATCGCTTCGTCGAGGGACAGATAGGCGAACACGAACGCGAGGCCCCGCCAGTGGCGACGATACTCAGCACCGTGGCCGCTTTCTGAAAACGAAATCAGTGCGAGGATCGACGCAGACAACAAGATCAAATGCGAAGAGAACCATGTCGGGAGGTTCTGCTCGTCGCTCAGGCTGACGAGACCGAGGGGCATGTCGAAGGTTTCAAGCGGCCAGCGGTCCTGGGCCAGGGGCACGAGAAACCCCATGAACGACAAAACAATCACGAGACCCAATAACAGCCGTTTCAGCGTAGTAGTAGGAATGCGAATTTCCACGCGACTCAAGAGCCCTCTCTGAGAAAAACACTGACTTCCAAGTGCAGCATGCACAACTCAGTGTGCCCGAGCGGAGCGCGACAGCAATGCCTGCACCGACCTTTATCGGTTCGTACTCTTCTATGTCAGATGCCTTCGATCTCCATGACACAGACAAACATGGCGAACGATCGCGCACCTAGCGTCACCTTCGGGGCAAAGAGTCATGCTCAAGCGGTCTGCTGTCCAGTTCTTCTGGCCGATCCCGTCCAAAACGTGCCGGCGCTCGCACAACCGTGGTCCCATATGGTTTCCTTTTCGTATTCGTACCTCGATCAAGACATCGACCATCAATACGTCTCACGAGTCGTGCAAGCCGACCCCGATTCGACAGAAGACCCGACACATTATTCCAACTACCGAAGCACAGCCCACGACGGCGGGACGCGAGTCGGTGACTGGACAACACCCCGCGAACGCCAGTCCAAGGTGAAAACGGTCTAGACCGGCGGCTGGGGTTACGACGCGAGCGCAGGCGCTTCGATCACCATTTTTTGCGCTTTGCCCTAGCGCTGAAATACGCCCCAGAGCCATGACGTCTGTGTTATGACTGCCGTCGATCATGTTTGCCTTGGCTAGGTCATAGATGAGCGAATCTGAGAATTCGCAGGGGCTGTGGGCGCGACGCTTCGCTCTACTTGGGGCGGCTGTCGCGGTGACGGCTGGGTTGCTTTTCGCACTCAGCGACAACCCGAAGTATGCCCTCGGCGAAATGGTACGAGGCTCCGCTCTCGACGCGGGCTTCCGCATGGTGATGGGCGAAGTACGCGGGCGACTGCGACCCAGCGTCGATCGATGCATTGTCAAGCATCAGGCAGAGTCGCCAACGAACATCATCCTCATCGCGGTCGACACCCTTCGCGCGGATCACCTCGGCTTTCAGGGCTACGAACGAAACGTATCTCCCAACCTTGATGCGCTGGCGCGAGACTCGTTGACCTTTCGCCAAGCCATCTCGGCAGCCCCCTGGACGACCCCCGCATTCGTCGGCGTGTTTACAGGCTCGCACCCCGGCGCGCTCGGTTTCGAGGGCGACCCTTTGTTGCTCCCCAGCGAAGTCCCCGTGCTCGCTCAAGTGCTGTGCGAAGCCGGGTGGCAAACCGCGGGCGTGGTATCTCATTCGTATGTGGGCGTGCGCTACGGCTTCGACCGAGGCTTTGACCGATGGGACGAACGCAACGCCGGCGGTCATACCCACATTTCTTCCGAGAACATCACCGCGCAATCGCTCGAGTTCATCGATTCATTCACCGACGACCGGCGCCCCTTCTTCTTATTCGCCCACTACTTTGACCCGCACTCGGATTATTTGGAACACGAAGAGCATCGTTTTTCCGACGGGGTTTCAGGTTCGGCACTCAGCGAGGCGGACAATATCAACGAGTTGATCAAACTCGCGTCGGCGGGCAAGCTCGACGCGGCTTCCGTTCAGCAGATCGTCGACAGCTACGATTCCGAGATCGCCCATACCGACGAGCAAATCGGGCTGCTCATCGCGCAACTCAAAGAGCGCGGCTTGTATAAGGACAGCATGATCATCTTCTTGGGCGATCACGGCGAAATGCTCGTGGAACGTCCAGAAAACCTGCTGGGTCATGGCATGGCGGTCTACCAAGCGCTGGTCCACGTCCCGCTGCTGATCAAACTACCGGGCTCCGAACGGATCGGGCAAATGGACACCCCGGTGAGCACGGTGGATGTGCTCCCTACGATCCTCGATGCCATCGGCCACCCTGCTCCACCGCCGAGCGCATCGGGCGAACGCTCACTGCTTCGCGTCGATCGCGGTTCACCACGGCCGGTATTCGCACAAACCCGGCGCGATGGTTTCCGAGACACGGTACTCCACGGAAAGTGGAAGCTGATCCGGGACACCTCGATTAATGCGTCCGAGCTTTACGATGTGACTCGGGACGAGGATGAACGCGACGACCTTTCACGTCAGTTCCCCGACGTCGTAAGCCACATGGAATCGCTCTTGGTCGACTGGCACAAAGAACTCGAAGCAAGCCGAAGCGGCATTCGCGCCACTGCACCGCCGCAACTCACGCCTGCTGAGCGGGAACAACTTCGAGGCCTGGGTTACGTCGAGTAGGCCGAGGGTTCTTCAGCGTTTTCCGCCGGCGCATCCAGCTTCCCCGCGGCCTTGAGAAACCAAAGCGCTGCGAGGACGGGGAGACAGTACTTCTCCCATGGCGTCCATAAAAATGCCATCAGGACGAAGTTGATGGCGATGAGCAACGTCCCCAAATCGAGACGGGCGAATCGAATCACCGTAATGCAAGCGAGCACGAAGTGGATCAGCACGCGAGCGACGCCGCCAGCCGTGCCCTCTCCCAACACAAAAACCAGCGTCCGATTGAAGGGCCCGACGCCGTCGGTGTAGTCCGGCGTAAACAGCAAAAAGCCGACGACCACAAGCAAAATCTTGAGGGCCGTGTTCCAGTCAAAGTCAAAGGGACGAAAACGGCGATCGATCACCCACTCAGGCAATACAAAGTAGATCCCCATCGCCGAAAGAAAGTAGAGCGAGTAAGCCGGGTCCGCGCTCGCGAGCGAGTTGGTATGCCGCGGCCACTTATGCAGACCGTCGTGAGGCCCGATCCCTCCGAAGAACGCGTACCAGCCAAGCAAGGTCGCGGCCGCGAACGCGTACGGCAACCATCGGGAGAACGACAGCCCCTTCGATCGGAGCATCACCAGTCCTTCGTACGCCACCACTGCGGCGGGAAAGGCGACCATGTATTGGCGGGTTGCGATCGAAAGTGCGAAGAAGACAAGACCCGCAATGTGTTGGTCGCGGACGTACGACCAGAAACCCAAAAGAACGAAGAGCGCCGCGAGCGTGTCGGTATAGACGAGCATGCTCATCGGCAACCAGTATGGATACGCGAACAGCCCCAACGCACAGAGCAGCGGCGCAGTTTGCTGTTGTCCCGGGGCGGGTTGGCGCAGGGCAATCAAAGCCAGTGCAGCAAGTGAAGCGAAAAAGCTAAGGACCCTGCCCGCAGCAATCCCGGCCCCGAACATATTTTCGAGCCAAGCCCCTGCAAGAAAGCTGACGGGCGTCATCGGTTCGTTGTAGTTCTGAATCTCGGCGACGCCGGGCGGCCAGATTTTGGCAAAGGACATGACCTGGTCCCAAAACTGGGCCTCGTCTTTCACCGGCTCGAACGACAAGCCGCCCATATAGGTGAGCGCGCCCGCATACGCGGCAACGAGGCCGACCCACATCGCGAGACGAAGCTTTCGAACGTCGAGGTTCATTCTCGATCATTCTCGCGGCGAAGCGGTAGCCCTATTCGAAGACTCATGAATCGCACGCCGCTTGTAGCTGCTGCCATGCTTCCTGAAACCATTCTTCAGTCGCGGTTTCAAGAACTTGCGTTTCATCAATGTCGCCGACCGCAGACAAGATCAACACATTGAGTGGACGCGTTCCGCTGATGAGCTGATCAACCGCAAGCCGCAGCCCCGACTGAAGGGGATGGCTCACGGGCCTTCCCCCTTGAACGTAGAGGTAGGCTTCGATGTAGACCTTCCCCAGCATTTCATATTGGCTCCAGTGGACGGGAACGACATTGCCCTTCACCTCGAGCGATCGGACTTCGCGGGGGATGATGTACGCCATGCTGTCGAAGCCAAAACTCATCGGGCTCGCATAAAAGCGAGAACTCGCATAGGTCCGAAACGCCAAGACCTTCAGCGGCTCTGACGCAGCGGTAAAGAGTCTCCCTTCGACACTGATCGAAGTTCGCCTGCGCGGAACGGGTTTTCGCATCGACGCGTTCGCGATTTCGCTGGCCAAGAAGAATGCTTCGGGGTCGCGACACTCGTCGCTCGTGGGCGTCTTCGCAACGTGAAACCAGACCGGCAGCGCCGAGGCGATAAACAGTACGGCTGCGATGAGCGCGAGACGCGGAGACAAGTTGATCATGACAACGCCTCCCGCAGCGCACGTCGATCGGACAGCAACCACACCCCGAAGATCACGAGCAAGAAGCACAGGGTACCCAGCATGCCGTGAAGGGGCGTGTCGTACTTCCAGTCGAGCCCGTGGCTTGAGCCGATCCACAACAGCGACGCGATGCGCAGACCGTTTAAAATCGCGGTGAGGGCATACGGTGCGAGCAAGATCGCAATTCGACGCGACCAGGACTTGGTGGTGTAGGCACACAAGATCGCGAACGCGAGCCCGCTATAGAAAGAGGACAGGCCGCCGCAGTTCTGAGTAACTTCGATGCCCCCGGACTCCCCCATCAAGAAGCGCGTGCCGACGCGGGTCGAGTCAATTCCGAATCCCCGCGCGACCTCAGCTCCAATCTCAGAGGTGAGGGTCGGCAAGTAGAGCGGGTCGCTTAGACCATCCGGTAGCGGGATCAGGAAGCAACAGAACGCCAACGGAAAGGCGATGCGCTTGGTTCGCCTGGCTCCCAAGAGCAGCAGCGACAAGCCCGGAATGATCAGCAGCATCCCCACGACCGCGACGTAATGGGACCGCATTCCCGCGTCAAGCATGACGAGCACGCAGCCAGGGATCAAGAAAGCAAGCGCCGAAGGGCTCGACTCAGGAGATGCAATTGGGTCGGCGCGCAATTGATGGCGCGCGATCAAGATCGCGAAGAACACCACGAACAAACCGTGCGGGTTCCGCCAGATACTTTCGGCATACTCGAGATGAAGCCACCAGAGTGTCGGAGCTAGTAACACGAACACGCTGGCAAGAACCATCCAGACCGCGAGGGATGGACGCGCGAGCGTCCAAGATCGCGAGACGGGCTCACCTTGGGCACGGTGATACAAACGAAACCAAGTCGCGGGCACGGCTCCGGCGACACCCAGTATCGCCGCCGCAAGCGGCCGCCCCGCACCGGTGATGGGACTGAGCGCGAGCAACGCCGCGATCATGACGAACCACATCGCATCCAAGGACGTGGCAGTGCCCAAGACACGAATCCATGCCCGAGGTCCCGCCATCGTTCGTTCTTCGTCAGTCACTTCCGCATAGGGCGGAGACACGGGTAGCACCTCGGTAGATCACGGGGCCAAAGCCAGTGAGCACACTCAATCTCAACTCATGCTGCACGCCTAGAGGACAACAGGCAAAGACATGGCCTAGTGCAGAGCGAGGTCAGAATCGAAAGACCATAGCAACCCCGAACCTCGGCTGAATGGGTATGGAGTCGCAACAACACACCAGCACTCCATCATGAACACGCAGCTGAGCGCATGAGATGCATGTCAATTGGCACCGAAGCCAGACAACGGGCCGTGGGCTGCGCAAAACTTGCGGGTTGAAACACCCGAGGGCGCGTCAAATTGGCGCGCGTGGCCGACGTGACTTCGTACTGACTAGCCCTGTCGCTGCTCACGTACTGCAGTGACAACTTGCTCGGCTGCACGGAGTACATCTTCTCGCGTCGTGCCTCGGCCCAAGCCAAACCGCAACGAAGCGCGCGCGAGTTTCTTGTCTCGCCCGATTGCGAGCAGCACATGACTCGGCTCGCCGCTCGACGAGCTGCACGCGGACCCGCTCGAAACTGCAAGCCCTGGGAGTGCGAGCAGCAACCGTTCACCATTTGTATTGGGAAATGACAAGTTGAGGTTGCCGGGCAAGCGGGCCTCGAGGGTCCCATTGGTAATCACGTCAGAGAACGCCGCAGTCAATCGCTCGTGCAGTAGCCCTCTCAGCTCAAGCAGCCGCTTCGTTTCCAGCTGCTGTTCTTCGATACAAAGATCAAGCGCCCGGGCGAGGCCGACAATCAGCGGCACCGCCAAGGTTCCAGGACGGATTCCCTGCTCCTGCCCGCCGCCGGCAAACAGCGAACGCAATCGAATCTTCGGCCGACGATTGCGGATATAGAGTGCACCAACACCCTTAGGGCCGTAGATCTTGTGGGCAGAAATGGACAAGAGATCGAGCGGCGTTTCGTCCACGCGAAGTGGAACCTTCCCAACCGCTTGGGCGCCGTCGCAATGCAGCACGACACCTTTCTCGCAGCAGACACGCGCAATCTCATCCAGGGGCTGAAGCGTTCCAATTTCGCTATTCGCCGCGGAGACGCTGACAAGGCGCGTCGACTCGTCGATGGCGTTTGCCACTTGGTCTGCCGAAATCAGCCCTTCCGCGTCGACAGACAAACGAACGACCCGCCCTCCACGAACGCCTTGGGCGGCGCAGGCTTCGAGAACCGACGGATGTTCCGTCTCGACCGTCACCACATTTGACGGCTCCGGAGTCGCGCCCAACACACCTTGGATCGCGATGTTGTTGCTCTCCGTCGCGCCGCTTGTAAACGCGACTTCTTCCGGCATCGCACCCAGATGGGCGGCGATGCGTTCGCGCGCATCTTCGACCGCCGCTTCTGCGCGAAAACCGAAGACGTGAGTCGAACTCGACGCGTTGCCAAAGTCGTCGCGAAAGTACGGAAGCATCGCTTCCAACACGCGGGGATCTACCGGTGTCGTGGCTTGATGATCGAGGTAGATGGGTTTCATTGGGTTCGCCTGCTCAATGGTCCGATGGGCGATTGGGCGGAAGAGAACACGCAAACTAGCACAGCGCCATCATCTCATTTCGTGCTGCGCGACGCGAAACGCGAACGCTGTGCCGACGGTTTCGACCGCGGCATTTGCGGTCGATCGACTCGCGTTGCCTCTCACTCGATCCGAAATAGATCGCCGACAGGATCGAAGCGAGTCGACCATTCGTCGTCACGGCGCAACCCACGGCACAACTTCCAATCGGCCGTGACGCATGACATCGTCGGCTCCCCCAGAAGGGTTGCAGCCAAGGCCGCCTCTTCTGTTTCATGTTTCCATGAAAGTGCGGCGTGAGACTGCCCAGCGGCAGAGTCCTGAAGCACGAGTTCGCGGATCGCATCGCTCCCTGCGCCGCAAGCGCTGAGAAGGTTCAAGATCGGCGCCATCCTTTCGGGCGGTGGTGCAATGAGGGGGGAGTCCGTAAGCCCAGGCTCCCGACCTGCGAGCTTGGCGACACCACGCACAAGCTCGACCGGAACATCCGTGCGAAACCGCCACACGCACCCCAGCCGCGTGCGTCCCAATACGAACAACGGTGCTGCGGACAGTCCGGCGTTTAGATCGATCCGTTCCCCATCGCTCATTGGATACCGCGCGTCGAGAAGTGCACCGATGAATTCGAGGTCGTGGCTCATCTCCGAAGCGGCGTCATTCGGCCCTGTGTCCAGGAACATAGGGTCGGGTCAAGTTTTCAGATCCCGATTCAGTGACCAGCACATCATCCTCGATCCGAATGCCACCGAAGGGCATCAGCGCATCGACGTGCCCCCAATTGACCGCGTCGCGACATGGGCCAACTCGAAGTTCGTCGAGAAGCATGGGAATAAAGTAGACCCCTGGCTCGATCGTGATGACGTGTCCCGGCTCGAGTGTTCGCGTCGTGCGCAAATTCGGACAGTCTTCCGGCGGTGCTTTCAAGCCGCCCGCGATCCCTTCTTGACGCCCGCCGACGTCGTGCACATTCAAACCAAGATAGTGCCCAAGGCCATGCGGAAAGAACGCTGCCGCCACGCCACGGTTTCGTGCGTCCTCCGGCTCGACGTTGAGGACACCCACCTCGTACAGCAGCGCGGCAATCGACGTTTCTGCCTTCCGGTGCAGGTCGACAAAGCTTAAACCCGGGGCAACGTCCGCAGCAAGTTGTTGTTGCAACGCCTCCATTCCGTCTAGCAGTGCAGCGAACTCCGACGACGCGTCATCTTCATTTCCAAGACAGTACGTGCGCGTGATATCACTCGCATAACCGCGAACCATGGCGCCGGCATCGACGAGAAAGCTCTTGCCGGGGCTGGGTTTCGTACGCCGACGATGCTGATAGTGGAGTACGGCAGCGGCCTCATCCCAGGCAATGATGTTTGGATAAGGAAGCGTGCTGTCATCTTGCATTGTCGCTTTGAGGTAGGCGAGATGAAGATCGAATTCGCTCATTCCTCGAGTCATACCCTGACGTAGCGCCGCATGGCCGCGCCCGGCAACTCCTTGTGCTTCGCGAAGGCATTCAACTTCGTATTCCGTCTTGGTCGCGCGCCCCCAATCAAGCGCGGCAATGAGGCTCGGCGGATCGAAGCAGTCCGGCGCGATTCCCAGTGCCAAGGAAACCGACCTGTCGTCGCCCACGAACGCAACGCGTCCCGGCGGCTTTTCGTTTGGCCAACTCGCCTCAACATCTTCGGTGGAGCGCACGTCGATCACGTCAATCAACCAGTCCTCAAGAACCGGAGGCGGTGCGTTCCAATAGTCCTTCGGTACCGAGCGAAGCAAGCGCACGGGTCGACCGGGCTCGAGGATCAGCAAGTGATCGTGCCCCTCGATCGGCGCGAGTCGCCCGAAGTGCGCGTGGGTTCGAAACGGAATCGCCAGATCATCGGCGTAGTACGCGCGCGCGCTTCCCGCGTGAAACACCACCGCGTCGAAAGCTTCGCCGTGCTCGCGCAAGTGTTCGAGCGCTTCGCAGACCCAAGCTTTGATCTGTGCGACATGTTGCGCGTATAAGCCGATGCCGCTCACGCGACCGTCCTCGAAGCACGGCGAAGGACATGGCGTCGCGTGTGAGCAGCAGCGCCCACCCCGCGCGTGCGCGTCATGATGCGCGCTCGTCCAATGCAGCGAGGAGTTTTTCCCAAATGTTCCCGAAGTCGCCGTTGCTCATGACGAGGACAACATCGCCGTCTTCCAGTTCTTGTGCCTGCGCGACCGCTTCGGCGTCAATATCGCTGAAGACACCCGTCGGGAGCCCTCGCCCTTCGAGCGCGTCCGCGAGATCTTCAGCCGAAAACAGTTCGGTGGGTGTGCCCGTATTGCTGTAGATCGGCTCGTCGGGAAGCTTGCGCAATACCACGCGAGTCGCGCCGTCAAAAGCCGCGGCATAGGCGTCCTGAAAAACGGCTCGTCGACTCGTATTGGTGCGTGCCTCGAAGATCGCAACGAGACGACGCTCGGGATAGCGCGCACGGATGGCGCCAATCGAAGCCTTGACCGCCGTGGGGTGGTGGGCGAAGTCGTCGATCACTGTGACGCCGCGCGCGACCCCCCGAATTTCTTGTCGACGCTTCACGCCCTTGAAGCCTGCCAATGCAGGAACACTTTCTTCAAGCGGCACCCCCTCGCGCGCGAGTACCGCGATCGCAGCAACAGCGTTCGCAACGTTGAAACCGCCGTACAGCGGAAGCAACACGGACTGCCGTTGATGTCCGGGCGCGCGCAAGCGAAACCGTGTGCCTTCGGAAGTCGCTTCGAGCTGATCGGCGATCCAGTCGGCTTCGATGGCGGGGGACGCGTCACCCTCTTCGACAACTTGATAACGCACGACGGAACAGCGTGCGCCCTGCGCGACATCACGCACGTGCTCGCGGCTCCAATCGGCGACGATGCATGCGCCTTCGTCCATGCCTTCGATCAGCGAACGAAAGGCACTCTTCACATGGTCGAGGTCGCGATAGATGTCGGCGTGGTCGAACTCGACCGAAGTGAGGATCAAGCTGTCCGGGTGGTAGTGGAGAAACTTCGGCGTCTTGTCGAAGAAGGCAGTGTCGTACTCGTCGCCCTCCACAACAAAGTGCTGCCCTGCCCCTTCACGAAAGCTTCCGTCGAAGTCAAGACTGATCCCGCCCACCAAGAGCGAAGGGTCGCGCCTCGTCGCCAGAAGCAAGTAGGCAGTTAGGCTCGTCGTGGTCGTCTTGCCGTGGGTGCCCGAAACAACGATGCGGCGTTTGTCCGCCATCGCGAGTTCGAACAGTGCGTCGGAGAACGAACGAATCGGAATGTCGGAGTCGATCGCCGCCAACGCTTCGGCGTTGTCGCGATGCACGGCGTTCCCGATCACAATGAGATCTGGCACTTGCCCCGAGTCGTAGGCGGCGGCTTCAAGGTTCGCCGGATCAAAGCCTTCGCTTACGACTACGCCCCAATCCGCGAGGGCAGTGCTCATCGGCGGATAAAGTTTTTTGTCCGACCCGGTGATCTCGATCCCGCGACGCTTCAAGAGTCCCGCGAGCGATCCCATCCCCGTGCCGCCGACTGCAACAAAGTGCACGCGACGAAGTTCGCCGATGGACGCCTTGTCGGGCGCGTCCGTCGGCGCGTGACTCGGTGTGTTACTCAGCGATGAAGGCATCGATAATGAAGTCGTGCAGCTTAGGGCGAAGATCGAAGTAACTGCGCTTCGCGATCAAATGCACCCGATTCGTGAGCATGACGACGATGGCTTCACGCTCAAGATCGATCCAAACCGAAGTTCCGGTAAAGCCGAGATGACCAACCGAGTTCTCCGAGAACAATTCGCCAGAAGAGGACGCACCCGCCGTCGGAGTGTCCCACCCCAGTGCCCAGTCCGAATCTTGCGGCAGCTTTTGTCGCGTAAAGAACTCATGCATGAGCGGCTGCGGGAATAGTTCGCTGCGGCCATGCCAGCCGTCGACCATGGCGCGTGCAAACGTCATGACGTCGTCGGCAGTCGAAAACAGCCCCGCATGTCCGGCCACGCCGCCCATCGCCGCCGCATTGGGATCGTGAACTTCGCCCCAAACAATGCGGTCGCGCCACGGACAATTTTCGGTCGCTGCAATGCGACGCCGCATGGCTGCTGGCACCGCGTCAGTCGCGCTCGAGCCATCGACAGGTAGCGGCAGAAAACAGGTGTCCTTCATTTCGAGCGGAGCGTAAATGCGCTCTGCACAAAAGGCGTCGAGGCTCTGCTTCGTGACGGCTTCGACTACGGCGCCGAGGGCAATGAAGTCGAGATCGCCATAGACCGCAGCTTCGCCCGGCTCATGCACCAGGCCCGAACGAACCACGCGATCAATTATCCATTCGCGACCTTCGGCGGTGCCAAGCACGCGCTCAAACATCTTGCGTTCTTTCTTGATCATGAGTTCGTGAAATGCGCGCCAAGGCTTGAGCCCGGACGAATGGCTCAGCAGGTGGCGTAGCGTTACGGCTTCTTTATCTCGATCCCCGAATGCGGGAAGCACCTTCGCAACGGGATCGTCGAGGGTGAGTAGGCCGTCTTTCACGAGCAGCAGGATGGCCGCAGTGGTGGCCATCGGCTTGGTGAGCGACGCGAGGTCAAATACGGTTTCGCGGGTCATCGGCAATCGTTCCGGCTGCAACACCGCGTGGCCGCGCACGCATTCAAAGTCGAGGACTTCGTCTTCGCGGGGCATGCGAGCAATGATGACCGCACCCGGGATCTCAGCTTTTTCGATCGACTTGTCGACCGCTTTCTCAACGCGCCCCAGTTTTCGCTTGATCAGACTGTGCTTCATGTTCTTCTTGTTTGGTTTTGTCTTCGACTGCGTTATTTCGCGAGCCGACTCACTGGCCACAACTCGCGACTTTGGATCTCGGTCTTGGACTTCGACATCGTCGCTTGCGACGTGCCCTCTGTGTTCATCATGTCGTGTGCGATGACGCGACACGCCGGGGGGGCGAATGATGCTGAGAGGCTATCTCAGAAACCTCGGATGCGGGACTTCTCAAGCCGCGTCTATCGTTTTGCGACGGCCAATTCGAGCAATTCGATTTCGCCGCGGTCGCCGTCGATCGCCGCCCGCGCGCCTAGCGCCCACGGCAGGTGATGATCGGCGTGGCCAAACGGAAGTTCGCTGACGACCGGAACCCCAAGTGGCGACAGAATTTCTTCGATCACATCCCGGGCCGTCGGCTCGGGGCAAATCGGGTTCGTGCAGTCGGTGAGGCAGCCGATGCCAACGCCAACCAGCGCGTCAAGCTTCCCTGCCGCCTTCAACTGCATCAGCATCCGGTCGATGCTGTAGGGCGCTTCGTGAGTCTCTTCGAAGAGCAAGATGGCGTCTCGGGTATCGATTTCCCAAGGTGTCCCGAGGCTCGCAACGACGAGTTTCAGCGAGCCGCCGGTAAGCCGGCCTTCCCCCCAACCCCGCTGCACCGACTTGCCCACCATGCGCTGGGGCGGTCCGACACCCAGGAGCGTTGTCGCGATCGCGCGCTTGCTGTCCGCGCTCAATGCGTCAGTGCGTTCGAGCATCGGCCCGTGATGCCCCATCAGCCCGGCCCGGCTCAGTTGCCAAAGCAGCAGGGTCGTCACGTCGCTATATCCGAATAAAGGCTTCGCCGCGGCGCGTACCTGTTTTTCGTCGAGTAGATGCATAATGCGATGGCAGCCATAACCGCCACGCGCACAAAAGATGCCGTCTACGTTCGGGTCGTTGACCAGCTGCATGAACTCTTCGGCGCGGCGCGCATCATCGCCCGCGAGGTAACCGGTCGCACGAGTGATGTCGTCGGCGTGGACAACTTCAAAGCCCAGCTTGCGGAGCATCGAAACGCCCGCAGTCAATCGCGTTTCGTCGATCGGGCCGGCGGGCGCAGCGATGCCTAGGGTCGCGCCTTTTTTGAGCACGCGCGGTTTGCGCAAAGTCGGCACGTTAGAACGGGTCGTCCGGAAGACCGGCATCGTGCGGGAAGCTTCCCGAAGGCGAAGGCTCACCAGCTTCAAAACTCTTCGGGCTCGCGTAGCCGTAACCGGCTTCATTCTCGGGCCAGTCGCGGAACAAAGCGAAGCGCCCCAAGAATTCGAGCTTCACGATGCCGGTCGGCCCGTTACGTTGCTTGCGGATCAACAGCTCGGCCATTTCCTGATGTTCGGTTTCGGGGTTGTAGACGACATCGCGGTAAATGAAGCCGATGATGTCTGCGTCCTGCTCGATCGCGCCAGACTCACGCAGGTCGGCCAGAAGCGGACGCTTGTCGTCTTTGCGCGTCTCCGGACCGCGGTTCAACTGCGAAAGTGCGATCACTGGGATGTTGAGTTCCTTCGCGAGGCCCTTGAGGCCACGACTGATCTCACTGATTTCTTGCTCGCGACTCGCGACGTTCGCGCTGCCCCGCGCAAGCTGAAGGTAGTCGACGATCACAAGGTCGAGTCCGCTTTGGGCGTGCATGCGACGACACTTGGCCCGCATCTCGAGCACCGTGGCGGCGGGCGTGTCGTCAATAAAGATGTCGGCGGCCGAAAGTTTCTCAGCGGCTCGAACCAACGCGCCATGACTCTCGACAGAAATAAAACCGTTGCGGAACGAGGACGCGTCAACCATCGCCTCGCTTGCGAGCAAGCGCATCACGAGAGACTGAGTCGTCATCTCGAGCGAGAAGACTGCGACCTTCTTTCCATGGTCGACCGCAACATTGCGCGCGATGTTCAGCGCCAACGCCGTCTTTCCCATCGAGGGGCGCGCTGCGATAATGATCAAGTCGCCGGGTTGCAGACCACCGGTCATGGAATCGAGCACGGTGTAATTTGTCGCTAGCCCCGTGAGGTCGCCACCGCGGTTCATCAACATTTCGATGTGATTGATCGCGCTGTGCACTTCGACGTTCATCGGGCTCAGCGAAGACTTTGCCTGCTCCTGGCTTAAAGCAAAGATCTTTGATTCCGCGGTGTCGAGGGCTTGATCGGAAGCCTGCCCTTCGTCGTAGCCGAGGTTGACGATCTCTGAAGCCACACTGATCAAGCCGCGCTTCACGCTCTTTTCGCGCACGATGCGCGCGTAGTGAACGATGTTCGCTGACGTCGCTTCGTAGTCCGCGATTTCTGCCAGTGCGACCGGGCCGCCAATGGATTCGAGCAAGTCGTTTGACTTGAGATAGTCGGCCAGGGTCACGAGATCGACCGGCTGGTTCTTGTCCTTCAACGTGATCATTGCTCGATACAGCGCTTGATGGGCAGGGTGATAAAAACTCTCGACTTCGATCTCGGTCACAATCCCGTGTATGGCATTGTTGTCGAGCAAGATCGCGGAGAGCACCGCCTTCTCTGCATCGAGGTCACTCGGCGGTACGCGACGTCGCGGGTCTTGCGGCGGAGTCGGAGGACTCTGTTTGCGACTATCCCACGGTCCCTGCCCGCCTTCGTTCACAGTGGCTCCCCTCGATCATCGCGCAGTCGCGAACGGGCGCGACTCGCAACTCTCAATTTCGATATTGGATCGGATAACCGGCGGGCCGGCGAGGTTGTAAGCGGTTGAACGCCGCACGCCGCCCCAAACAACGGGACCAGTATAACTGGATTGCCCAAGCCACGGCGCAGATATTCACCTGCTTCGAGATTCAGACACACCGAGCCACTACAACGTTCGCCCCACCCACCCTGTTCGACTTGGGCGACTGGAAGCAAAAACGTGCGAACAAACGAAGAAGTGCGGTCAGCGGGCCCAATGCCCGCTGACCCTGATCCTTCTAAACGATCAGTCTTTGACGCTGACGATCAGCTTCACGCTCGAACTAATTTCCGAATGGAGTTTGATTGCGATCGTGTGCTCGCCGACTTCCTTCACGGCGTCGGGCAGCTGGATCTTGCGGCGATCGAGCTTGACGCCCTTCCCTTCGATCAACTCGGCGATATTCGCCGACGTAACCGAGCCGAAGAGCTTGCCGTCTTCGCCAGCGCGCTTGCTGACTTCCAGCACCATGCTCTTGAGCTTGTGGCTGGTTGCGCGTAGGTCTTTCAGTTCTTTCGCGAGCATTTCGGCAATGACACGCTTGTTGTGCTCGAGTTCCTTGATATTGGAGTCGGTCGCAACAATCGCCTTTCCCTCTGGAACCAGGAAATTGCGCGCGTAGCCGGGCTTCACGCTGACGAGGTCGCCAGCGCCACCGAGCTTGCCCATATCCTCACGTAGAATCACCTTGACTGCTGACATGGTGTCCCCCGCTACATATGTCCTGCCGCAATGGGCAGGAGTGCAATTTGGCGAGCGCGCTTGATCGCGGTCGCGAGGCGGCGCTGGTGCTTCGCGCAGGTTCCGGAAATACGGCGCGGCGTCACCTTGCCGGTCTCCGAAATGAAGAGTCGTAGCGTTTTCGGGTCCTTGTAGCTGAGGACCAACTTCTTGTCTGCGCAGTAGCGGCAAACCTTGCGCCGCTGGAACATGCCCTTCTTGGCTTTACGTGCCTTCTTGCGCGCGCGCGCCCGGAGCTTCGCCTTAACGCTCCAGTTGCCGCGGCTGGCACGGTCGCCACCAGGACCGGAGGATCGAGATCCTCGATCGTATCCTTCGTCTTCGTCGCTCATGAGCCCTCCTCCTTGGTCTCTGCGTCGCCGGCTGCGTCGTCATCAGCGCTTTCTTCGGCGACGGCTTCTGGGGCGGCTTCGGAAGCTGCTTCTGGGGCGGCTTCTGGGGCTACTTCGGAAGCTGCTTCGGCAGCGTCTCCGCCTTCTTCACCAGCTTCGTCACCGCCCTCTTCACTTGCAGCAGCGGCAGCAGCGGTTTCGGTAGCGATTCGCTCCGCATCGGCACGAGCCTTGGCCTCTTCGTCTTCGCGGGCCTTGGCTTCTTCTTCTTCGCGAGCGGCACGTTCTTGTGCTTTGCGCTCTTGCTCGGCTTCGGCTTCGGCAGCTTCGAGCTTGCGCGCTTCGACGTCGGTGACGTCGGGGTTGGCCAAGATCGTCATGAAGCGCAGGATCGACTCGTTGAGTCGAAGCGCACGTTCAAGTGGCCGCACCACCTGGCCATCACTCAAGAACGAGTAGATGTAGTAGTGGCCCTTGTGAAAGCGACGGATCTCGTAGGCGAGCTTTCGCTTGCCGAGGCTTTCGTTTTGCAGCCGAATAGAGCCGCTGTCCGCCAAGATTCCTTCGAGACGCTCAAAAATTGCAGCGGTCCCTTCGTCGGATATCTCCGGCTGGACGATGATAGTCGTTTCGTATTCCCGCAAAGACTCGCCTCCTGGTCAGACACTCGAAGTGTCCGAGCCCCTGCGTAAGTTGCCTCTTCGACGGGTTCGACGAGGTCAAATGCAAGGACTGAGGTTGATGGTTCGATTATTCGAATTTTAGACCCGCCCGGACAGGACGCCTGGGTTCGGGGGGCCAATGGATACCAATAGGTGGGCGTCCGCACAAGGGAAATTGGCTCGACGTCACTTTCACAGGGAGTCAGGCCCCGGGATCCAGAAGTCGGTGGACCCGTGAGTCAGCGCCCAGCTCTGGGTGAAACGTACAGGCGAGAATATTTCCCTGGCGCACCAGCGCCGGTACACCCTCAACCCGCAAGAGAACCTCGACGCCAGCGCCAATTTTGCTGAGCTGGGGCGCACGTATAAAGACGCACCGAAGCCCCTCGAGCTCCTGAGCGGCTTTTCCCGCGCCGTGAGCAGGCGGATCGGCGATCGCAGCGAACGAATCGACCTGGGTCCCGTACGCGTTGCGCTGGGCGACGACGTCGATCAAGCCGAGTGTCTTGACCGGGTGGTTCTCCGATGCCCCGGCGAGCAAGATCGCCCCGGCACAGGTTCCGAGAATGGGTTTGCCCGAATCGGCGAACGAAGCGAGGGGCCCATAGAGCCCCAGGCGGTCGAGGCCCTTCGCAATGGTGGTGCTCTCGCCCCCGGGCAGGATCAGGGCATCAATTTCGCCGAGATCCTTTTCGCGCAAGACCGGCCTTGAGCTCGCGCCTAGACGATCGAGCACCCGGGCGTGAGCGTCCACGTCCCCCTGAATTGCCAAGATGCCGACCCGCACGGCGCCCTCCCCTTAGGAATCTGCGCGGCTACCAGCCGCGATTCGCGAGCCGCTGACTTTCGTCGAGGGTTTCCATCTCGATCCCTTCCATCGCGTCACCAAGACCGCGACATGCTGCCATCACTTCTGCGGGATCTTCCCAGTGGGTGTTCGCGCGAACAATGGCGCGGGCTCGGGTTTCGGGGTCCGCACTCTTGAAGATGCCCGAACCCACGAAGATGGCTTCGGCGCCGAGCATGCGACACAACGCCGCATCTGGCGGCGTCGCGATCCCACCGGCCGCAAAATTCGGGACGGGGAGTTTGCCGTGTTCATGGACGTATTGAACGAGGTCGTACGGCGCACCCAATTCTTTGGCGTGGGCCATCAGCTCTTCGCTGCGCAACGCACCGAGCGCACGGATGTCGCCATTGAGGGTGCGCAAGTGACGCACGGCCTCGACAATGTTGCCGCTGCCCGCTTCGCCCTTGGTGCGAATCATTGCCGCACCTTCACCGATGCGTCGGAGCGCTTCACCGAGGTTTCGCGCGCCGCACACGAACGGAGCTTTGTAGTCGTGCTTGTCGACGTGGTGTGCGTCGTCGGCGGGCGTCAGCACCTCGCTCTCGTCGATAAAGTCGATCCCCATTGCTTCAAGCACGCGGGCTTCCATCATATGCCCGATACGAACCTTCGCCATCACCGGGATCGAAACGCACTGCTGAATCTCTTCGATCATTTCGACCGGACTCATGCGCGCAACACCGCCGTCGCGACGAATGTCGGAAGGCACGCGTTCAAGCGCCATCACGGCACAGGCGCCGGCGTTCTCGGCAACCTTCGCCTGGTCGGCGTTGGTGACGTCCATGATCACGCCGCCCTTCATCATTTCCGCCAAGCCGATCTTCAGCTCGAAGGCCTCTGCGGTGGTCTTTGCACTGCCCATTGCTTTGCCGATCTCTTTATGTCCTGACACTGTGTCCTCCGAACGGCCGCGCGCGGCCTTTTCTCGCGTCGCAACAATGCGTTACGTCGCCCGTTTGAGTTGGGGTGTTGGTTGCGTTCTTGGTGGTGTTCTTGGTGAATGATGCTCTTGCTTTCGATTCGAATAAAGTTTTCGCCTACAAGTGCACGCCAGCCGTAGGCGGCGCGGGCGCTTGATGTTGGCTTGCGTTTGTCACGGCTTGTGCGAGCGCTTCGATCGCGCCGCGAATCCGGTTTGACGGGGCTTCCGCGATGGTGAGGCGCAAAGCTCGTGAAGGACCACGGTCCGGCAAAAAGTGGGAACCCGGTGCGAAGAGCACCCCTGCCTTGGCTGCGTCGGCGACGAGATCCCGGGTATCAATTTCGAAGGGCAACTCGACCCAAACCTGATAGCCCCCTTCTGGCGCACTCGCGTAGGTGCCCTCCGGCATCAGCTCGGCGAGGGATTCGAGCACGCAGTCGAGCCGCTCACGGAGCACTGGCCGAAGCTTGTCGAGATGTCGGTCGTAGCCCCCTGACCGCACGAACCGATCCATCGCCGCTTGCAGCGGGAGAGAGTCCGCAAGATCAGAAGCGTGCTTGAGTGCGACGAGGCCTTCAGCCGCCCGCCCCCTCGCTGCCAGTGCGCCACTGCGCACGCCCGGGAACAACGACTTCGAAAAAGAACTCAAATGAACCACGAGGCCCGAGTCGTCAAGTGCGGCAAGCGATGGAACCGCTTTGCCCCGGAGCCGCAGATCCATTTCAAACCCGTCTTCGATAATGGGCTTGCCGTGGCGCGCCGCGATCGCCAAGAGCGCGCGTCGGTGCGCGACGCTAGTCGTCGTCCCCATCGGATTGTGAAAGGTGGGAATGGTATAGAAGGCTTTGACGTCGGGGCGCGCGAGCAAGAGATCAAGCGCTTTGAGATCGGGGCCATCTTCGGTCATCGGCACCGCGGCCGAGCGCACGCCGAAACTGACCAGCGTGCCAAGGACGTTGTGGTAAGTCGGCGATTCGACTGCGATGGTTTCGCCCTGCCCGGCAAACAAACGAATGGCGAGGGCAATGCCCTGGCTCGCTCCGTGACAAAGGACAACACCCTCGGTTTCAATCTTGATCCCGACCTCGCGTAGACGCTCGCCAATCGCCTCGCGCAAGCCGTGATGTCCTTGGGTGTCGCCATACAGGAAGAGATCCGCGCCGCCGCCTTCGAGAACTTGCTCGAGACAACGACGGAAGTCTGCAATCGGATACAGCGACGGGTCGGGAATGAGTGAATGCATCGCGACGGCATCGGGTGCCGCGGGATAGCGCGGGCGCCCCGCATCGAAGTGCAGCAGTTGCTCGACCTGCGCACCGAGCGCGATCGCCACTTTGTCGCCTTCGTTCCGGATGATCTGCGCCTGGCATACAAAGGTTCCACGACCGACTGTCGATTCGACCAGCCCTGCGCTTGCAAGTGACTCGTAGGCGAGGGACACGGTGTCGCGATTCACACCAAGCACGCTGGCCAGCGAACGAATGGTTGGCAGGCGCGTGCCGGCTTCGACTTCGCCGCTTTCAATCTGCACGCGAAGCTGGCTCGCAATCTCCTGGTAGACAGGGAGGGCGCTAGCGCCAGTTGCGGTGAGATCCGGGAGTCGCATAAAACGAACCTACGACCCAACCAATGCCGGGTCAATAGGCGGACAATAATAAAAAATGTCCGGTAAAGTCCCATACAAATCGTTTTAAGACAGTCCAATGCGGGACAATCGGTAAATCTCGGTTCATTGTCCCAACTCTTGGATGCCATGACCTGCGGGCGGCTCGAAGTCACGCCCGATCCCGGCGCCAACTTCGTGGCGACCGCACATCGTCGGCTCCACGAAGCAGCAACGCGCGCGCAGGCGCAACATCAATCGTCGCGTTCGGGCTCGCGATTGAAGTGACTCATCGCCACTTCGACGCCATCGGCGAGCAGCGACTCAAGCGCGCGAACCGACAAAGCGATTTGCTCCGCGAGGCTCTTCTCTTCAACCGTGCCAAACTTTTGCAGGACGTAGTCGCGAACAGACATGCCCTCAGATGGACGACCGATGCCGAATCTCATGCGAGCAAACGCACGGCTTTCCAGGGTGTCGATGATGTCCGCGATGCCGCGATGACCACCGGCGCCACCCGCCTTGCGCAGGCGCAATTGACCGAAGGGCAAGTCGAGGTCGTCATAGACAACAACGAGATCTCGCTCAAATTCGATCTCGGGGATGGCCGCCAACGCTGCCTCTACCGCAAGGCCTGAGCGATTCACAAACGTTGCGGGCTTGAGTAAGCCCACGTCAACTCCGGCAACAACGCCTTGGCCAAAGTCGCCCTCGAATCGGGGCTCGCTGATCAAAAAACCGTACTTCGACGCAAATGCGTCCAGCACGTCGAAACCGACGTTGTGTCGCGTGCCCTCGAAACGGGGGCCCGGGTTCCCAATGCCGACGATCAGTTTCATGCGCAGATCCTCCAGCGATCGGAGGGCCTGGCACACGCGCAAAGGCGCGAGCCACGGACATGAACGCTGCCCATGACTCGCATCAAATCACGCGGATCAGTCTTCCTTGGATTCCTCAGCTGCCGGTGCTGCCTCCGCATCACCTTCCTTCGCCGCCTCGTCCTCTTCGGCTACGACCTCAACTTCTTCCTCAATCTTCTTGGTCGCGACATGGACGATTGGAAGCGCTTCGTCGACGCCGGTTTCGACGCCTTCGGGAAGGGTCAAGTCGCTGACGTGCAGGGACTCGTCCTGGTTCATTCCGGACACATCGACTTCGAGCGAATCGGGAATCGCGTTCGGGAGACAAAGCAAGTCGATCTCGCGCATCATGTGCTCAAGAACGCCGCCGAGCTTCACACCCTCGGGTGTACCTTCGAGCTTGATCGGTACCGAAACGTGGATCTTCGCCGTGGCATCGATCTCGAAAAAGTCGGCGTGCGACAGCGTGCCTGCGACCGAATGTCGCTGCAGCTCCTTGATGAGCACCACCTTGCCCGCGACTGCACCGTCACCCTCAAGGTCAATCAGCGTATTGAGCCCTGCATGACTGGTCTTAAGCAATGTATCGAGGTCTTGGGCCTGTATCGAAAGAGACACCGACGCATTGCCGTGGCCATAGAGGACGGCGGGGATGCGACCGACAGCGCGCAATTTGCGCGCGACGCCCTTCCCGGTGTCAGTTCGAACTTCTACTGCGAGTGATTGATCGCCCACGTTATTCTCCTTACGACCAGCGATGCGCTGGTTCTAAAAGCATTGGTTCAATCGAAGAGTGAACTCACGCTCTCTTCGTTGTTGATGCGTCGAATCGCTTCGCCCATGTGGGCAGCAACGGAAACAACATGGATCTTTCCGCAGTCCCGGGCTTCGGGACGCAGTGGAATCGAGTCGGTCACGATCAGCTCGGCGAGCGGAGACTCAACCAAGCGCTTGATGGCGGGACCGGAGAGGACGGGGTGCGAAATTGCGGCGTAGACAGATTCGGCGCCGGCGTCCATTAGGCTTCGAGCCGCTTCGGCCAGGGTTCCCGCCGTATCAACCATGTCGTCAACGATCACGCAGCGAGCGCCCTTGACGTCACCGATGATGTGCATGACCTCGGAAACGTTTGCGCGTTCACGCCGCTTATCGATGATGGCGAGGCTTGCGTCGAGGCGCTTCGCATAGGCGCGCGCGCGCTCTACACCGCCAGCATCGGGGGAGATGATCGTGACATCACCCTTCACACGCTTCTCAACCGCGTTGAGCAACACGCCGGTCGCGTACAAATTGTCCACCGGGATATTGAAGAAGCCCTGAATTTGGCCCGCGTGGAGATCCAAGCAAAGAACCCGGTCTGCGCCCGCAGTCGTAAGCAGGTCGGCGACGAGCTTGGCCGTGATCGGAACCCGCGGCTTGACCTTGCGATCCTGGCGCGCGTAGCCGTAGTACGGCACGACTGCGGTCACCCGGCGCGCTGAAGATCGTTTGAGCGCGTCGAGCATGATGAGCAGCTCCATCACGTGGACATTCGCCGGTGCACTCAGTGACTGCAGAACGAAGCAATCCATGCCGCGCACGTTTTCGGTGATCTCGACCGCGCATTCGCCATCGCTAAACGTTCCGACTTCGGCTTTGCCGAGATTCATCCCGAGGTAGTTGGCGATGTCTTGCGAGAGCGTAATATTGGAGTTTCCGGTGAATAGCTTCATTTTCTATCTCATCTGCAAGACGTACGCGGAAAGTGCACCAGGTTGATCGAACGCCTAAAATTGGTTGGGGCGGCAGGACTCGAACCTGCAGATGGCGGCTCCAAAGGCCGCTGCCTTACCATTTGGCGACGCCCCATCATAGAATCCGAGTCCGGATTCGCATTTCGAATGTGTCGTGATTTATTCGTGCTGTAATCTTTGCCTTTGGTTTCGTCGCCTTAGCCGAAGGCCTCTACTCGCAGCGGTTGATGCCACTTTGATGCCACTTCGATACAACGTTGATGTTCAGGCGACACTTCAGCACGCCGTTTGCTGCGGGCTAGCTTCAACTTAACCAAGCCTGTTGATCAAATCTGGCTCAGCGATTGTGCGCTCATACGCTTATTGCTTCGGTTCTCCCAACGAACGTGTCGCGCATGCCCAAATTGGCGCTTTGAATTCCGCTCGCTCCAATGCGTCGCGGGCCGTTTCATCATCTGGAAACACACCATAAACCGTGGCGCCGCTTCCGCTCATTGCTGTGTTGTGCGCGCCAAGTCTGCGAATTTGCTCTTGCAGTTCACTCACCTGTGGACACAGGAACGTCGCGAACGGTTCGAGATCATTTGTAAGCAAGTTTGAAATCGTCATCGCGGACGAAGCTTTGGACCGCTCCGAATTCGCTCTGGAAGAAAGAGCAGAATTGAAAGCCGTCACAAGTGAATCCTCAGATCGAGGGGCCGCGCCAGGCCCTTCGAGCGCCCGCATCGTAGAGCGAGACGGGCCGAGCGTCAACGCAGATTGGGCTCGATCGAAGGCGGAAAAAACGTCAGCCGTAGAAAGAGATACGCCGGGGTTGACAAGCAAGAGCGAAAGCGGGCGAAGACCCGTGAGTGGGGAAATTTCCTCCCCGATCCCACCGACTCGGCTAGGCGTCGCGCGCAAGAAAAATGGGACGTCGGCGCCCAAGGCGACGGCGAGCCCAAGCAGCCTCTCCGCAGCCACACACCCGGGAAACCGGGCATCGAGCGCACGCAACACGGTCCCCGCGTCGCTCGACCCGCCGCCGAGCCCGGCGCCGACCGGAATCCGCTTGCTGAGCCGCAATTGAAGCCTGCCCGACAAACCGGCCTCGCCACAGAAGGACCTGGCCGCTCGGACCGCGAGATTTCGCTCGGGCGGCCCAACCGCGCCCGCTCCTGGCAGTCCCGGGTCCGATTCAATCTCAAAACCGATTTCGACCGCCGGACTGCCAGCGACCGGGCCCAAGTCCCCGAATTCGATTTCGAGCGAATCGGCCAGCGCGATCGGAACGAAGACACTTTCGAGCCGGTGGTATCCGTCGCTCCGGCAGCCGAGCACCCGCAGACCGAGATTTAGCTTGGCGTGGGCAAATACTGTGACGGTCGATGTCATGGATTCGGTCTTTGCCGGGGTGCGTGCGGCGCGCGGTGGGGTCGGGTCGTCTGGGCACGCCCGCGACTGCTCGTCCCCTTACGCCGTCCCTACGCCATCCCGAGGAAGCGCGTGTGAAGTTCGTAAAGCAGGTTATCGACAAGTTTGAGTTCGACGTCGTCGAGATTGCGGGCTGTCTTGTCCCGCAACATCTGAACCGTGTCGATCGTTTGGCGTGCGAGTAATGGATCGGGTTCCTCGACCGGCGCACCATCGGGCCCATTGACGAGTCCCATTTGGTACAAGGCCGACGTCGACATCGACAAGATGAAGGTCGAAAAATCGATCGACGGCAGATCGCCCGTCTTTTGCTGGTACGCAGTTGCCACGCCTTCCTGCTTTTCTTTATTCCGTGCCTCTTGCTCACTCATCGCTCAGACGGCCTCCGTTTCGGGGAGCTTCGACGCATCGAGGCGCGCCATTTCTCGCTGCGCGACGAAGAGCCGTTGCCCCACGGTATACGTGGTGCCCAACGCCAACGCGCACATCGCGATGGGCAGGAAACCAAAAACACTTCCCGCGACCAAGAGCCCCATGCGTTCGCCCCGCTCGAGCATCCCCCCCGGCAAATGCTCCAGGTGGAGCTCAGCCCGCGCCTTGGCATATGACGTGAGGACCGTACAAACGAGCACGTAAGCCGAAAGCGCGGCCAAGCTGACTTCGCCGGTCGCACTCCAATAAAGGATGATGCCGAGCATCACCGCCATGTCGACGAAGCGGTCCAGCGTCGAGTCGAGAAAACCACCAAAGGTGGTCGAGATGTTGAAATGGCGCGCCACCACGCCATCTACCAGGTCGAACAACCCGCTGGCGAACAGCACGAAGCCGCCCAAGCGGAAGTCTCCCTTCGCAAACGCAACGGCGGAAGCCGCGGCAACCACGGCTCCGCACACAGTCAACCAGTCTGGATTGATGGCGCGCTTGAAGAGAAACGGGAAGAGCGCGTGAACAACGTCATCAACGCGATGTCCCAACTTCTCCTTGATCACATCTACAGCTCTTTAGAGGGCGGCGACGACAGCGGGGGGGAGAGCAGCTCGCTTTCGGGCTCGGCGGGCGACACGACTTCTTCAGTCTGTGCTTCGAAGGCCGCGACAGCGGGATACGCGTCTTCGGGAGCTGCTTCGACTTGTTCGGCAACTTCCTCCGGCTCGTCGTCCTCGGGCGTCGCGATCTTGTCGGCTACGTCGGGCAACGCTTCCAGATATGTCTTTTCTTCTTCATTGCTGAGCCAGCCCTTCCGGCGGCTCAGGCGGTTGTCGAATTTGAGCTTTGCGATCGAACCTTGCTCCATGGTGGATACCGACCCTTTCCTGAGTGTCTACGTCCGTAGCTTTGTATTTATCTTTGTGAATGACAGCAGAAACTGCTGACCAAGACTATAAACGTGATGTTAAGTTTGAGGCAGAATGCGACGGCGGCCCCGGCCAATCTTCTCGGGAACCGTGTGACTGCGGGCGGAGCCTAGCAGATTGACACTGCAGCGAGAGGTCTTGTAGTTTGGCCGCGAGAATCGCGCGGCAAACGTCATCAATCTGCCGGCAAAGTGCGACTTGGATGTTTCGGAAGTTCTAGAAATTGAATCAGCAGGCTGGCCGCAGTGGCTGCGACACGGGGACAGCACGCTGTCCAAGCTACTGTAAGCCCACACGACCCCCGACCGGGTCCATGAACGAGGTCCCCGAGGCGAACGTATGGTGATGCAACCCAAACTGAGTTCGACCGTCGCCACAGCGCTTATCTTGCTGTTTGCGCTTGGCTTTTTGGCTTCTTGCAAGGAAGAAGCCCCGCTTTTCATCGACGTGCCTCCCGCCGAAGAGTTGTATGACAAAGGCCTCGAGATCCTTAAGGGGCGCCGGATCTACTTTCTCTTCCCAACTGTCGACTACGACGAGGCCATCGAAACCTTCCAAACCATCATCGACAATTACCCCTATCACGAACTCGCGGTGAAGGCCGAACTGCGGATCGCGGACACTTACTTCGAAGACGAACGCTACGACGGAGCACTCTCTTACTATCGCTCGTTTTCCGATCTGCACCCCCAGCACCCGAAGGTCCCGTATACGGTCCTGCGCTCGGCCTTGTGTCACTACAACCAGATCCACTCGATCAACCGAGATCAGACCGCAACCCGCAAAGCGCAGGAGCAGCTCGAAATACTGATTCGCGATTACCCCTATGCGGCTGAAACGCGCGAGGGTGAAACGCTGCTCCGCGATCTACGCACCCGGCTTTCGCGAAACATGATGCAGCTTGGTGACTTCTATCTGAATCGAGACGAGTATCAGTCCGCCGCAGAACGCTATCGCTCGGTGCTCAACATTTACCCAGGCCTCGGCTTGGACGCCGAAGGCTTGTACAAACTCGGCGTTTGTTACGAGAACATGATGCGGCGCGACGAAGCGCGACGTCTCTTTCATGTGGTCGTTGCCAATTATCCGAACTCAGACATCTCGGAACTGGCAGCCGAGCGAATCGCTGCGTCAAACTAGACGCAGTCAGGTCAGCCAACTCAAGCCAACGTACGAATCGACCCAGCGACACAATGCAGTAACGAACGACGGGCAGGAGCAAGACATCGTGGAGCAGCTGTCAAGCACAAGTTCTGAACAGACACGCGTCGTTCGGTCCGTTCGTATGACCGCGGACGAACGCGAAGCTTACACGCGGGGGCGCGCATACTTTGAGCGTGGCGACGTCGAGCCGGCGCTCGAAGCCTTGAACAGCTTGCTGCAAACGCGGAACGACTTTGCCGACATTCACTACATGGTCGGTGTCCTCTATGACCTTCGAGGCGACGACCTGCGCGGCGACAGCGATGCGGCGCGGCGAAGCTTGCAACGGGCCATCCAGCTAAACCCCGTCTACGCGGAAGCACTACTCGCGCTGGCCAGCGTTTGCGAGCGGGAGGGAGACTTCGACCGGTCGAGGGAACTCGCCGAACGCGCAGCTGCCCGGGTGCAGGGCGAAGCGGGCGGGATGGATACGACAACCCGCGGAAAACTTGCGAATTTGCAGGCGGCCGTTGGCGACGCGTACGCCGAAGCGGGCGAGTTGCGCGACGCCGTCGAGGCGTATCGCAAGGCACTCGATCGATGTCCAGGATTTCATGACATTCGACACCGCCTGGGCGTTGTGTTGCGCGACTTGGGGCTGCCCGATCAAGCGCTTTGCGAATTCAAGCGCGTGCTGCGCGGAAACCCGGGCCTCTTGGACGCTCACATCCAACTCGGACTGACCTACTATTCACTTGGCCGCAGCGATGACGCGCTCGAGCGCTGGCATGCCGTACTGAAGCACGACCCCAGCCGAGAAGATGCGCGCATGTACAGTCGGCTGGTGATTTCCAAGCGCGAGGCCGCCGCACATTCGAGCCCGGCGGAACCTTCAGCCCCCGCTCCAAATCCCGAGAACGAGATTGAACTATGAATGCAGACTCCATCACGATTCTTGACGGCCTGGTGCTCGCGGTCATGCTCATCGCAATTGCACGAGGCGCATACATCGGCATGATCCGCGAAAGTTTTTCAATCGCCGCGGTGGGCGTCACATGCATCGCGCTTCGGTACGGAAACGAACCGGCCGCCAATGCGCTGGTTGACGTGACCGGGGGCGAAATCGGTGCCGGCGCCGCCCCCTTTATTACAGGTGCCGTCATTCTGGTTGCCACGATTGGACTCGTTGGTTTCCTTGGCCGCTACCTAAAACGTGGCGCCGAAGCTGTTGGCCTTGGCTGGGCAGATCGAATCGGTGGCGGCGCACTGGGCTTCGCCGAGGGCGCGCTTGTTGCGACACTTTTGGTTTCCGGCGCGATGCTTGTATTCGGTCGTGACCATGAATCGATCGAACAGTCGCGCAGTGTCGAAGCCGTTGAAAAGTTGCAAGAGTACGTGTCTACGAACTACGGCGATGAACTTGACCAATTGCCCGACGTCGCGGCTCCGCTACGCCGCTGATTCAACTCGCCATGCGCCTCGGCGCGAGAACACGACACGTCATTGCGGGCGTTCTTATCATCCTCGCGACGACGTCATGCTCGACGTTCGCCCCGACGTCCACAGTCCCCTGCACACCGCACTTTCCGTATGCCGAGGGATGGCTTGGAGCCGACGGTGGCTATTCGGTCCCGCTCGAGGACGGTCGGAGCATTTGGCTTTTCAGCGACACTTTCGTCGGCGACCCCGGCCAACGCTCGCGCGAAAACAGCGAGATAATTCACAACTCAATCGGCTTGTCGCGTTGTGCCGACAACGGACGGTGGAGCATCGACTACGCCTGGGGGCATTCGGATCGCGGTGAACCCGAGGCCTTCTTTCATCAGAATGATGCAACGGGGTACTGGTGGCTATTCGACGGTTTCGAACACCAGGGAGCCTTCTACGTTGGATTGCTTCGCATCGAACCGAGCGAGCCGCGCGGACCGCTACAGTTGTCGTTTCGAAATACCGGACTCGATCTCGCTCGCATCGAGAACTACCACGCGGACCCAGAACAATGGCAATACGAGGTGCTCCCACTCACGGATAGCGAGATTGCTTTGCCAGGGAGCACGCTCGTCGTAGACGACGGTTTTCTTTATTTATTTTCCTTTTTCGATCGCGACGACGAGAATCGAAACCGGATGCTCGCGCGACTGCCTTTGTCTGCACTCGCAGAAAACAACCCCGGGGATTCGCTCGAAACATGGGCTGTCGACCGGCGATGGATTGCCGGCTTCAAGCCCAAACAGGCGCGCGTCATGATGGACGACAACGCAACCGAGATGTCTGTTCGCTACTTCGACGCGATCGAGGCTTGGGTCGCCGTGTACAGCGACTTGGATTCCGCGATGCCGGAGAGCGTTGCGACCCGCGTTGGTGAGGTTCGACTTCGAACCGCGCCGCGTCTCGAGGGCCCCTGGTCGGATCCGCGATCGATCTACCGCATCCCTGAACTCGAAGGAAACTACGCGGAGCGAATCGACCCGAATGTCTTCTGCTATGCCGCGAAAGAACATCCCCAGTACGCGACGGAAGACCGACTGATTCTCACGTACGTCTGCAACCTCATGACACGCAGTAGCGACGATCCATGGGACATCCTGAAGCGACTTGCCACCAAGATGGATCTATACCGACCGCAGGTCGTCGTCGTGCCGGTTCCTGAATTCGGGTTCGATTAAATAGGCCCGCTACTAAGAGAGCCTGCGACACCACGACCCGGGTGACAAACTACGCGAGGTACGAACAGCAGTAGTCGGCGACCACGCTGACCTTCAATTGAAAGCGGGAGTTTGCCGGGACATTGAAGGACTCCCCTCCGGTGACCTTGTGCCATGCATCACTGCCGGGAAGCTTCACATCGAGATCCCCCGATGTAATTTCCATCAACTCCGCAGCGTCGGTGCCGAAATCGTACTCGCCTGGCAACATGATCCCGAGGGTCTTAGTCGTTCCGTCTTCGAATTTAACCGTACGACTTGTCACGTTTCCATCGAAGTAAATGTTCGCAGCCTTCACAACTGAGACTGCGTTGAATTCTGAATTGTCCAAACTGGTTTCCCTTTCTTTGATTCAAGTTCTGTTACAAGCGAGTGCGAATTCGTCGATCGAAGCACCGATGTTTAGCAGGGGATCGACACGCGCCGCATCAGGGTTGCTTCGTCGCGGTGCGACGAACCCATAGGCCATGCAAGCGTTCAGCCTGGATTTGGAGGACCTTCGCGACCAAGCATAACCTCGGGTTCATCGATCTATTTCCAAGCCTGGTCACCGGAATTCTATTTCGTGAGTTCCAAGCGCGTTACATCCTCGAGGGCGACGAGCATTGGAATGCTCCCGGGCACGAACTCGTCGCCGACGCTGTTTGGCCTTATGCAAAACAAGCATCGCCCAGAGCCAAAGGCGCCCGCCGTAGAGAGCAACTCGCGAATGCATCGATCGGAGGAGACGTATCGCCACACTTGGGTTCCGCGGCGGAAGCCTGAGATTCCCGCCCCACTGCATTCAGTGGCCGGGCCTAGCTATGCTCGGGCCCCGGTGCCGTGTCGCCGCTCAGAACTCACGATCGCAAGGAGTCATCCATGCTGCGCCACTTCTCACCGCCGCTATTTCTGCTCTTGCTCACGCTCGGGTGTGCCTCTCTCCCCTCCGACCTCACTTTGCCGACAGCGGATACGATCTACGTCGGCGATATCGTCACCGTGAATCCATCGAACGACGTCGCCGAGGCTCTTGCGATCAAAGATGGCCTAATCCTCGCGGTTGGCGATGAAGCATCGGTACTCCGTCACAGCGGAATGGGGACCACCGTCATCCAGCTTGGCAACGCCGCCCTGCTTCCCGGCTTCGTCGACCCACACAGTCACTTCTTGTTGCACGGCGTTCCTTTCTCAGGCTTTGCCAATGTGTCTCGTCCCCCAGTCGGAAGCATCGAATCCGCTGCAGATATCATTGTCGAGTTAAAGCGGATGGCAAAACAGCGAAAGCTGCAGAAAGGGGAATGGCTCATCGCGTACGGCTATGAAAAAGAAGCGTTCGCAGACCAACGGGAGATGACGGTCGACGATCTCGACCCGCACTTCCCCGACAACCCTGTCGTGATGATTCACGTCTCGAGCCACGGAGCTGTGCTGAACTCCGCCGCGTTCAAAGCCGTCGGCATTGACGCCTTTACCCCAACGCCTCCCGGCGGCGTGATCGTGCGCAAAGCCGATGGACTCGAGCCGGCCGGACTCATCATGGAGACTCCGTTCTTCGGCTTGATGCGCGCATTACCCGCGGCAGACGAAGAACAGACGCTTCAAGCCATGCATGCCGCACAGCTTCACTATGCGGCCAATGGTTATACGACGATTCAAGATGGAGCGACCAGCGGCCCGGGCGTCGCGATTCTTCAACGCGCGGCCGAGGAAGGACGACTCTTCCTCGACGTCGTTTCGCTGCCCACGATGGACATCTTTCCAAAGCTCGTTGGAAAGCCAGGCATCGCGTTCGGCGCCCCCTACCGCGGACGCTTAAAGTTGGGCGGCGTAAAGAGCGTCACGGATGGATCGCCCCAGGGACGCACTGCGTATTGGACCGAGCCCATGCTTGTGACCGGCCCCGGCGGCGAAAAGAATTGGCGGGGTCAGCCGATTGTTCCGCAGGCCGCACTCAACGAAATTTTCCGACTCGCGTACGCAAACGGCGTTCAGACCTACACGCATTCAAACGCCGATGCGGCGATCGATATGTTCCTCGCAGCCCACCTCGCAGCCGGCGCACCCGAAGGACGCCGCCCGGTCATCATCCATTCGCAATTCATTCGGCCCGAGCAGCTCGATGCCTATGCAAAGATTGGCGCCGTCCCTTCCTTCTTTTCCAACCACGCTTTCTTTTGGGGTGACGTACACCTCGCGAACCTCGGCGCCCCGCGAGCCGACTTTTTGAGTCCGCTGCGTTCGGCAACGGATCGCGGACTTCATTTTACGAATCACAGCGACTATGGGGTGACGCCCCTCGACCCACTCTTCATGTTGTGGACTGCAACCGAACGGTCTTCGCGTAGCGGCCGAATCATGGGTGAGACCGAACGCGTGAGTGTCGCCGAAGCGCTTCGCGCCATTACGATCGATGCGGCTTATCAGTACTTCGAAGAAGACACGAAGGGTTCGATCGAACCCGGCAAGCTTGCCGACCTGGTAATTCTAGAGAGCAACCCGCTCGATGCCTCGGGCGAACAACTGCGAGACATCGCAATTCTGGAGACGATCAAAGAAAGCACGACCGTTTGGAAGACGGAACCCGCGTCACCGTGATCCCCCTTCGCGCAGCGGCAGTCGCGCTCGCAGGGTTCATGCTCGCGTGTAGCCCAGAAACGCCGGCTCCCGAAGAACCCATCACCGTTACGCCTGCGCGAGACGACGCGCCCAACATCGTGTTGATCGTGGTCGATACGCTGCGCGCCGACCACCTCGGCACGTATGGGTTCCCGCATGGCAGCAGTCCAAACATCGACGCACTCGCTGCCAAGTCGGTTGTCTTCGACTATGCGATTGCAGCTTCGAGTCGAACCGCACCCTCTCACGCCTCGATGATGACATCGCGCTTCGCGAGAGAAAATTCGATTGGGTTTCACAATGGGACGACGAGACTCGAAGGCGCCGTAACCCTTGCTGGCATCCTCAAGCGTGCCGGATACAGGACAGGCGCCTTCATCGGCAACATGCTGCTCCATTCAAGACTCGGCATGGATCACGGTTTTGATGTCTATGACGAAGACCTGTCGGTCCAAGAAAAGAACCGCAACGAAATATTCGAGCGTCGGGCGAACCAGACTGCGAAGCGTGCGATCGAGTGGGTCAACAAAGAGGGCGGCGAACCGTATTTCCTATGGCTGCATCTCCAGGACCCCCACGGTCCCTATACGCCGCCGCAAGAGTTCGCCGAGCACATCCATATCCAGAGCCCGGCGGGTGAACCCGAACTCCCGGTCGTTGCGGGCACCGACGGCCAAGACGGGATTCCCGAATACCAGCACATCGAGGGGCTCAATCGCTTGACGCAGTATCAGGAGCGATACGCCGAAGAGATTGCTTTTGCGGACCATTGGATTGGCGAGGTTGTGAAGGCTGTTGACGAGCGATCGAGTCCGCGCGAAACCATCGTAGTCCTCACCGCAGACCATGGCGAGGCGATGGGCGAAGCTGGCCGACACTTCGTCCACGGCTTGACGTGCACCCCCGAAGTCGCGCGAGTGCCTTTTCTCATTCGCGCCGCCGGGCTCACCCCTGAGCGTCGCGACGAACTCGTTCATCACGTCGACATCTTGCCGACGATCCTCGAAGGCGCAGGCCTAGCGATTCCGGAACAGACGAGCGGGCGCCCCCTTGGTCCGATCGTGCGCGGCGAACAGAGGCTTGCCGAACGGCTGCTGTACTGTGACGTCGGAAACGAAATTGGTGTCTACCTTCAAGATCGAACCTTCTACCGAGTGATGGGAAAGCGCGCCCTCGAGCTGCCGTCTTTTGACGGCAAGCCGCGTCCGGAACCCCTTTGGACTCGCTATCGCTGGAACGCCGATGAATCGTGGTCCTTGCTTGATGACCAGGTCCCAGAAAAAGATGAAGTCCGTGCGTATGTTCGCAACGCGGTAAGGAACGTCGGAGCTCCGCGCTTTGACGACCAAGAAATCGATCGACTGCGGGCGCTCGGATACGTGGAATAGCTCACGGAGCAAGTCCGCGCGCTTGTTCAGGCGGGGTCGACCCAGCGGCCCGAGTCCTTGATCAATTCGACAAGTCGATCCGAAGCCTGATCTTCGGCGATGCTTCTGACAAACACTTCCTTGCCAACATAAAGCGTCACTCGGCCTACACCCGACCCGACGTAGCCGAAGTCCGCGTCGGCCATTTCTCCCGGGCCGTTTACGATGCAACCCATGATGGCGATTTTCACGCCCTTCAGGTGATCGGTCTTGCTTTTGATCCGCGCAGTGACTTCTTCGAGATCAAAGAGGGTACGTCCGCACGAAGGGCACGAAATGAATTCTGTCCGTGTCGCGCGAAGCCGCGCGCCTTGCAGCACCCGGTAGACCTGGTCGGTGGTCTGATCGAGGGCGCGACTGCCCGACACGCTCACCAAGTCGCCAATGCCTTCACATAGCGGCGCACCCAAATCGATCGCCATGTCGATCGTGGCGCGCTCACTGTCGGCGTCCACGCCGATCGAGTGCCTAAGTACGATTGGGGCTTGCGCGAGTCCCTGCTCTGCAAGTTCGGCGGTGAGTAACCGCGCTGCATGATTCTGTCGCGACGTGTTCGTCGAAAACAGCAGCCGCGTCAAACGCGCTTCGCGACTCGCGGTGGCTGCGCTGCGAATCGGACCAGACAGGTCGGCGACTTCGCCGCAGACACGCCATTCGAGAGCCACGTCTACTTTTGCTGCAAACGTTGCCGCCGCCGCACAATCATCGTCTGTGCTGTCATTTCGCACGTCGACCACAACCCGGGAAATCAAAGCCGCAAACCCTGCGCTGTTGTCAGCATCGAGATCGGCGCCATCGCGACACGCGACCGCCAAGGGCTGATTCAGCCCCGCAGCGGTTAACGCTTTACGCACGGTCTCGAGGATTCCGGGCTCAAGCACGCCGGCAGTCGACACTTGCAGCGATTCACATTCAACATCGCGAAGCTTGGCAATCGACTTCGCGTGCCCGGCTGCCCAGTCGTCGAGATCGTTCATTGGGGGTGCACCCAAGTCGAGTTCGACTCGAACCGGCTCGCTCGCTCCAACGCTCAAACCACCGAGGTTCAGGATCTTGGAAGTACGGCGCGTGTAGCCGAATGGGTCTGGGGTGTAGGCCGTGATGCAATCAGCCGACGTTGTTTCTGCGTCCACAACCCAGATCTTAAAGGCTCGCTTTGCGAGGGCCTCGGCGACGGGCACTTCGCGCACAGGATGTTCGGTGAGCGAGACGCGAATGGTGTCGCCGAGCCCGTCTTCGAGCAGTGCCCCGATCCCGATGGCACTCTTGATACGCCCGTCTTCGCCGTCGCCGGCTTCAGTCACGCCAATGTGGAACGGGTAGCTCCCACCGGGCGGCATCGGCCGCTCGTCGAGCCGTTGCGCCAACAATCGGTACGCCTGAATCGCCACTTGGGTGTTCGAAGCCTTCATGCTGAAAACGATGTCGTGGTAGTTCGCGCCTTCGCAGACGTCTAAGAATTCGAGCGCGCTTTCGACCATGCCGAGCGGCGTATCGCCGAAGCGATTCATGATGCGATCGCTCAGCGAACCGTGATTGGTGCCGATCCGCATCGCAACCCCGCGCTCACGACAGCGCAGCACCAACGGTCGGAATCGCCCCGCGACTTTTTCGATTTCGCGTTCATAGTCCGCATCGTTGAACTCGCGAACTTCAAACTTCTTCTTGTCGACGTAGTTGCCCGGGTTGATTCGGATCTTTTCGACGTGATCGACTGAAAGCATCGCCGCGTTTGGCGTGAAGTGAATGTCCGCGACCAAGGGCACGCCGACATTTCGCTTGGCAAGTTCGGCGCGCATTTCGGGCAAAATTTCCGCGTCACGGATCGACGGCACGGTAATTCGCACGATCTCGCAGCCCACTTCGGCAAGCGCCTCGATCTGGTCCACGCTGCCGCGAACGTCCCGGGTGTCGGTGTTGGTCATCGACTGCACCCGAAGCGGGTTGCCGCCCCCGATGCCGACGTCGCCGATCATGACTTCGCGAGTTTCACGACGTCGGCCTACGAAGAGGTCTTTCGTGTACGTCGAACTCGTCATGACGTCACAATGCCCGACACGCTTCGAGTTCTATCGCAAACGCTGGCAAACATCAGCTCGCGCCGACGAGTTCATAAAACTTCGCGATCGCGGCGTCGATCTTCGACGCGTCCTTGCCACCGGCCTGTGCGAAGTCGGGTCGCCCTCCCCCGCCTCCGCCCACTACGCCGGCCACGTCGCGAATTAAGTCGCCTGCTTTGAAGTCGCCGATCATGTCTTTCGTAGCGCCGATCGCGACGAGCACCTTGCCGTTGTTCTCAGAGAGCAAGCACACGACTCCGCTCCCGAGACCGTTGCGAAGGTCATCGATCATGCTGCGCATCACCTTTGCGTCGGCACCTTCAACTCGAGCGGCAAGAGCCTTCCCGCCTGCGATCTCCTTCGCATCAGCAATCAGGTCGCCGCTTACGTCACCCTGCTTGGCCGACCGCGCGGCTTCAAGTTCCCTGCGCGCAGTTTTGCGCTCGTCGAGTAGCTTCGAGACCCGATCCGTGACATCCGCAGGCGCCACTTTGAGAAGCGATGCCGTATCGCGAAGCGCACGTTCCTGGTCACGCAAGTGATGCAGCGCCGCCATACCACTCAACGCTTCGATACGCCGAATGCCTGCAGAAATACCGGACTCGCTTACGATCTTGAGAAGGCCGATGTCGCCGGTCGCGTTGGCGTGGGTTCCGCCGCAAAGCTCAGTCGAGCAGTCGCCGAACGAGACGACGCGCACTTCGTCGCCATACTTCTCTTCAAACAGCGCCATTGCGCCCTTCTTCACGGCGTCGTTGTACGAAAGCAACTCGGTCTGCGCTGTGTAGTTCTCTTCGATCCACTGGTTCGCAATGTCTTCAATCTGTTCGAGTTCGGCTTCGGTCACCGCGTGGTCGTGGGTAAAGTCGAAGCGAAGACGCTGCCCGGAAACCAATGAGCCCTTTTGCATCGCCTGGTCGCCAAGCACTTGTCGTAGCGCCGCGTGGAGTAAGTGTGTCGCGGAGTGATTGCGCACAATTGCCTTCCGGTTCGTCCGGTCGACTGCGAGCTGCGCGGTTTCACCCATGCGAAATTCGCCGCGCGTAATTCTCGCGTGATGCACGATCAAACCATCGAGCGGCTTTTGAACGTCGGTTACCTGCGCTTCGCCGCTTGGCCCCGTGATCAGCCCTTCGTCGCCGACCTGACCGCCGCTTTCTGCGTAGAAAGGCGTCACGGCGAAAACGAGTTCAACTTCATCACCTTCGTTCACGACGTCGACAGGCTCACCCCCCTTGAGAAGTGCCTGAAGACTCGCCTCGCCGTTGAGCCCTTCGTAGCCGGTAAATTCCGACGTCACTTCGGAGACGATGCGCCCGTAGACTTCGGACACCGTCGCGTCGCCCGTCCCCTTCCAGGCCGCACGCGCGCGCGTGCGCTGGGCTTGCATTTCAGTTTCGAAACCACCGTGGTCAACCGTCATGTCTCGACTCGTCAGGATGTCGGCCGTGAGGTCAACCGGGAACCCGAACGTGTCATAGAGCTGAAAGAGAGTCTCGCCCGGCAGTTGGGTTTCACCCTTGGCAGTCAGCTCTTCGATTTTGCCTTCGAGCAGGTGCAGCCCCTTCGTCAGCGTCTCAAGGAAGCGTTCTTCTTCACGCTGAATCCGCCCGCAAATGAATGAGCGGCGTTCGATCAAGTCGGGGTACGCATCCGACATTTCGTCGATCACCTTCCCCGCGACTTCGTGGATGAAGGGACGTTCGGTCCCGAGGAGTACGCCGTGTCGAGATGCACGCCTTAGAATACGCCGGAGCACGTAGCCGCGACCTTCGTTTGAAGGGAGGACACCGTCGCCGATCAAAAATGTCAGCGCCCGCGCGTGGTCGGCGATCACCTGGAGCGACACGTCGTGCTCTCGATCGCTTCCATACGCCACGCCGGTCAGTTCTTGGCCACGCTCGATCAGCGGCATAAAGAGGTCGGTTTCGTAATTCGATGCCACACCCTGCAGCACCTGTGCCCAGCGCTCGAGTCCACCGCCGGTGTCCACCGAAGGCTTCGGAAGCGGCGCCATGTTTCCGCTCGCGTCCCGGTTGAACTGCATGAACACCAAGTTCCAAATTTCGAGCCAGCGGCCACAATCGCAGGACGGGTCGCAAACGGCCGAAGTGCAGCCATCCATTTTGCCAAAGTCGATGTGGATCTCCGTGCACGGACCACACGGCCCGGTCTCGCCCATCGACCAGAAATTTTCTTCTTCGCCGAGGCGGTAGACCTTCGACTCGGGGACGCCGATGTTGTCGCGCCACATGCCGAAGGCTTCGTCGTCTTCGGTAAAGACCGAAACTGCGAGGCGATCCGGCGAAATTGCAAGTTGGTTGGTGAGGAACTCCCAGGCGAAGTCGATCGCGTCGGCCTTGAAGTAGTCGCCGAATGAAAAATTACCCAACATCTCGAAGAAGGTGTGGTGGTGCGGGGTGCGACCGACGTTTTCGAGGTCGTTGTGCTTGCCCGACACGCGCATGCATTTTTGCGACGTGGTCGCGCGCGTGTAACTCCGCGACTCTTCGCCGAGGAACAAGCGCTTGAACGGAACCATGCCCGCGTTCGTAAACATGAGCGTCGGGTCGTCCTGGGGGATCAGCGAAGCACTCGCCTGACGCGAATGTCCTTTCTGCTCGAAATAGTCGAGGAAAAGTTCGCGGATGTCCTTGGCTGCCGGTCCCATGATCTGCCTTTTCTGTTCAGCTGTCCGGGTCGGAAGACCTGGGATGTTTTTTGCGGGCCGCGCGGGTCGGCCAAGAGACTTCATAAGCGCGTAATTTTCGCGGTTTGTCGGGGTGGGTGGGCGCGATCGCCGTTTTACACGCCGCTGGCGAACGGGCGCGCAATATAGCGAAGCGACCGTGTCGAGCGAAGGCTCGGGCCACGCACACCGGGCATGGATCGGGACGTGCTGGCGTGCGCCGGTGTTGGCAAACCCATCGCACAGACTCGGACGCACGAACCCATCGGTCGAGTCAGATCAATTGGATGTGCTGCGAACCAGGGTCGGTCTGCGCGTCTAGAACCAGTCGGAGTACCAGGAGAGTCTGCGCGGCAGAATCAGCTCCGAAACGAGCCCTAGAGCCAGCCCTAGAACCGGTCGATGCTGAAGCCGTCGTCGTCGCCGGCGAGGGCTTCTTCGATTTCGTCGGCCTCGGGCTTCTCATCGTCGCCGTCGAACTCACTCCACTGGGAGTCCGAGGTCGAAGCAATGCCTCTGAACCGCAGGGCAAAGTCGTCCGGGTTCGTGACGTGCTTGAGGGCCTCGTCGTAGGTCACGAGCTCGTCTTTCACCAGCTGCATCAGCGACTGATCGAAGGTCTGCATCCCGTAGGACGTGTAGCCCTTGGAGATCACTTCCGGGATCTCTTTGGTGCGGTCCTTGTCACCGATGCATTCACGCACGAAGGCGGTCGACACCAGGACTTCGAGGGCGGGTACCCGGCCATTGCCGTCAGCCCGGGGCACGAGGCGCTGGGAGACGACGGCTTTGAGGATCGTCGCCAGCTGCAAGCGAACCTGCTTCTGCTGGTACGGCGGGAAAACGGAAATGATGCGGTTGATCGTCTCGGTGGCGTCGAGGGTATGGAGTGTACTCATCACCAAATGGCCGGTTTCGGCAGCGGTCAGCGCTATTTCGATGGTTTCGAAATCGCGCATTTCGCCGACCAAAATCACGTCGGGGTCCTGGCGCAAAGCCGCTCGCAGGGCGTTGGAAAAGCTGTGGGTGTCAACGCCAATTTCGCGCTGGTTCACAATCGAACGACGATCGCGAATCAAGAATTCGATGGGGTCCTCGATCGTCATGATGTGTGACGTTCGCTCGGAGTTAATCTGTTCGATCATCGCGGCGAGGGTCGTAGACTTACCCGAACCCGTGGTCCCGGTTACGAGAATAAGGCCGCGGTTCTCGCGAGCGATTTTTTGGATTACCGGGGGCAGGTGAAGCTGCTCTGCGGTTTTGACGCCGAACGGAATGACCCGAAAGACGATCCCAATGGATCCGCGCTGCTGAAACACATTGACACGAAAGCGACCGAGACCCGCGACGCCATATGCGAGGTCGGCTTCACGACTCTCTTCGAAGCGCGTCTTCTGTACCGGACTCATGATCGACGCCGCAATGTTGGTCAACTCGTCGGGCATCATGCGTTCGCCGTTTTTGAGCGGTACCAGTGCGCCGTCCACGCGAAACATTGGCGGCAGCCCGGACTTCAAGTGAATGTCTGAAGCACCACCCTTGATCGCGACCTTGAGAATCTCGTTGAGTTCCATTCCCATACCCGCTGGAAACCCCGCTTGCGGTAGCTAGCCGCTAGGCCGGCGCATGATTGCGGCGCGACCTGCCTTCGGTGTTTCGACCAGATGGAGGGGCTTCTTGAGCCACCGGCTATGAGGATTACCCGGCCTAAGTGACTTCACCAGCGCCTCAGCACGGGCGCGCAACTCGGTTGCAACGGGAGCGAAATCGAGCTGATTTCATTTGAGATCACGCATGCGAGAGGCCGCGCAATTGAAATTAGACGCAACTTGCTCGCCGCACCCGGGTGGGTACGGCGAGCACGACGTTTCCAAGACTTCGCGCTCGAGAGCGTCATCTCAACCTAAGAGAGTCCTCAACCCATGAGAGTCTTCAGCCTAAGAGAGTCTTCAACCCATGAGAGTCTTCAGCCTAAGAGAGTCCTCAACCCAAGAGAGTCCTCCGCGAGAGCGGTCGTTCTAGTCTTCTTCGGTTTCGGCATCGGCCGATTTCG
>LWDU01043036.1_pt1 | contig 98355 bp, 71 predicted proteins | sample 727161 | NCBI WGS metagenome assembly LWDU01 (sample SAMN04566230, study PRJNA314399) | hydrothermal vent metagenome | isolation source: deep sea hydrothermal plume seawater | place: Mexico: Gulf of California, Guaymas Basin | collected 2004-07-11 | reverse complement strand
ACACCGATGAAGATGGCTTGGATGATGGCACTGAAGTCGCCGGAAAATCATCTCCCCTAAGTAAAGACACGGACAATGACGGACTCAGCGATAGCGAGGAAAAAGCTGCCGGCACTGATCCGACCAAGGATGATACGGACGAGGACGGATACTCGGATTTGAAAGAGATAGAAGTCGGCAGCAATCCACTCAATGCGAACAGCGTGCCTCCAGCACCATCCATCGACGAACCTCTTTTCTTTTATGATTTCGAAGGCGATGAGGGAAACCTGGTCACTGACAAGGGACAGCGAGGAAACAATGCAGATGTGACGCGGGCAGAGAAGACTGAGTTAGGAGTTATAGGAGGAGCGCCACAAGGATCTAGCCCTGGAACTGCTATTGAATTCTCTGATGGACTTCTCAATGTTCCTGACGTTGATATGGCTGAAATCATCAGTGGCGAAGGCAGTTACACATTCAGCGCATGGCTCAAACCTAGTGACCTCAGTGGTAACAAGTTCCTATTTGGTCAGACAAATCAGGGAATTCATAACGGCATTCGTAACGGAGGATTCCTGCACCAAGCTCACTGGGGAGCAGACACGAACGGAGCCACAAATCTCAATGGTTATCTTGAGGCAGACGAAGATGGTTGGATCCATGCCGCCTGGACATATGACGGTGAAACAGACACTGGCAAGATTTATTTAGATGGTAGCCTTGATTGGGAAGGCAATAAACGTGCCCCCAACGGCAGTGGCAATTTGATCATTGGTGGACGCAGTGGCGGAGGGGATGGTTATTATGGATTAGCCGACGACATCGCCATGTGGGACATGGTACTTGAGCCGGAAGCAATTGAAGAACTCGCATTAGGGGGCAGTCCGATCGGAGCGAATTTGCCATTTCAAATCACATCAATCACCTACGACTTGCAATCCGGTGAGATAGAGCTGACATGGGATTCCAAGCCAGGAAGAACCTATTTACTCTTATACAATACCTCATTCGAGAACTGGGACGCAGACATCGATGACGGTATCGAGTCGGGCGGAGAATCGACAACTTACCGTTTCGAAAATCCGGAAGGACCCGAAGCTAAGGCTCTGTTCTTTAAAGTGATTGAAAACTAAAAGAAATTACTGCTACCGCTCGTCATTTTTAACGCCCATGTGAGTACAGCCATTTATAAAATTCTGGGTTACTGTAAGAATTTGATACTCTCATTGCCGGCTTCTTTTAAAGCCTCTACCAAGACCTCGCTTTCCTTTTGCGGCACTGCCTTATCATTCGACCCATGATTCATGGTCAGTTGTTCGGGGATTGAAAGCCATGAGCCACTGTTCCCGTTATAATTTTAATGCCCTTCGTAATGCCCTATAAGTTCGGACTGTGTTGGTCAGGAGAGATCACTGGAAACCGAAACCTTGTCATTGCAGACTGGGGGCGACAGCAAGAGTCTCGAAGAGACATCCCAACTGATTTCGAATCAAGCTCCTTAAACCAGACTTAGCCACCCTTCCTAGGCTATAAAAACAGAGTTTTTGATCTTACGCTCCCTGACTAATAATTCAAGGAATCTGATTTTCTCTATTTTAAACTGTTTCGATAATAGATAATGCATCTATAAATGTTCAGATAATGAAGGCGTACATAAGTTATTTGATTTTTTCTTGTTCACTAATTGTTATTCCCGGTCTATTTGCTAATGAGGCCGCAGATGACAGTAAAAAATCTAATGAAGTATCTGGTCCATCAGTTACATCTCAGCCCAGATTAGAAGAGTGGTGGTTTGCTAGGCATGCAGAGAATATTGGCAAGATGAGTAAGGGAGAGTTTGATTTGCTGATGCTGGGTGATTCAATTACTCATAATTTTGAGAGTGTTGGTTTAGAGGTATGGAAAAAATACTTTGAGCCAAGAAAAGCAATTAATCTTGGCTTTGGTGGAGATAGGACAAATCATCTTCTTTGGAGGATTCAACATTTGCCTGTACTTAAAAAAGCTCCTAAGGGAGCTGTTGTTCTTATTGGAACTAATAACATATGCTGGGGTAGTGATAAGCCTAGACAGGCGGCTGAGGGGGTTAAAGTAATTGCTAAAAAGTTACATTCAATTTATCCACAAACAGAGGTCCTTGTCCTCGGGCTACTACCTAGGAGGCGTGAATTAACACATCCTCACCGCAAACAAATCATTGAGTTAAATTCTTATCTTCCTGAGATTTTGAAGGATATACCAAAGGTTAAATTTCTCGAGATTGGCCCTCATTTTCTGGACGATAAAGGTCACTTGTCTAAGGAAATGATGCCGGATACAACTCACCCTAGTGAGAAAGGACATGAGGTTTGGGCCAAAGCAATCGAATCAGAATTGATCAGAATGGTAGGTCGTTAATTGTGTTAGAAAGATACAATATGTTGATATGAAGGGAGCTTTAGTAGTTTGTCTAGTTCTGGTTAATATTATTTCCCAGGGTTTTGCCGAAGAAAAATCTTCATATCCGATTGCTAGCCCTTTAGCTAATTTCAAGTGGCGTATTTATAATCCACAATCAGTTAGTACACGTTATGCCATAATCACTCAGTTCATTGCAAACAATTCCCTTGTAGTTATACCGGAAAAAATTCATAAAATTTCTGTTAAGAAAATAGACCGAAGTGCTTTTTTTCGATGCAGTGAAATGAGCTACATTATTTTTCCAGACACGGTCAATCACATTGGATCGTCCGCATTCAATCGATGCTCTCAGCTTTCCAAGATAATCATTCCTAAAGAGGTTTCAATTATCAGGGCCAGTACATTTTTCCGTTGTTTCAATCTAAACTCAGTTCAAATGTCTGAAAATGTTTATAGCATTAGAGAATATGCTTTTTCGCATTGCCGTAGTCTCAAAGAAATAACAATTCCAAGTAAAGTTTCTGTAATCGAGAATAATGCATTTTCTGAATGCCTTAGTCTCGAGAGAGTGGTGTTCCTTGGCAATGCACCTAAAGAAAACCCGGAAGTATTCCAAAGATCTGAACCTATCATTTATCGTAGTGAAAAATCGAAAGGATGGAAGGAAACCTGGTGCGGTCGTCCTGTAAAAATTATTACTGATTCTTCTTCCTGATTCATTTCATTTTTTGAATTCATGAATGAAGTTTATCAACAGATTGGTGAGGAAGGGTTGAATGCTCTTGTTTGTGCATTTTATAAAAAGGTGAAGGGGGATGATTTGTTATCTCCAATGTATCCAAGTGATGACTGGGAGAGTGCCCAAGGGAGATTAGCCGATTTTCTTATCTATCGATGTGGTGGATCTCAAAAATACATAGAAAAACGGGGGCATCCCCGTTTGCGGATGCGTCATATGCCGTTTCATATAGGCACTGCCGAAAGGGATCGGTGGTTGAAGCTTATGGGTGAGGCGATGAAGGAAACAAAAGTTGAACCTCCAGCTTCAAAATTATTGGCAGAATTTTTTGCTCAGACAGCAGATTTTATGCGTAACGCACCGGAGTAAAAATTTTTTCGTGGCTTCAATTGATAAATTTCGGCAATATATAGGGGTGAGAATTTTTCAGTTAATTATTATATGGACTACATTTTTAGGTTCTATCGCGGTTGCTGCGGATGATCTCCTGAAATGGGAAAAGTTGCCTGAACTGCCGCCAGGTAATGGGCAAGAAGAGAACCCTGGAGTTGCTGGTCCATTTGTAGGAATTCACAACAATGCACTAATTATTGCAGGAGGTGCCAACTTTCCAGGGAAGCCATTATGGGAGACGGACAAGGTATGGCAGGACGAAATTTATGTACTTGTCAGGGAGGAAGACTCTGAAGGGGACTCGTATACTTGGAAAGATGGCGGTAAACTTCTAAGGCCTCTGGCATATGGAGCTTCAGTTTCTACTGATAAAGGAGTCCTTTGTATTGGTGGAGATGATGCTACAAAAGTTTATCAGGAAGTGTTTCTTCTTTCTTGGGATAACGAGAAGAATGAATTAACGCGTCAGGAATTACCCGGACTTTCTGAGCCCGTCGCCTATGGCGCTGCCACATTTGTTAATGGGATTGTTTATCTTGTCGGGGGGCAGACCGGGAAGTCGCTCAATACTGCGACTAATAAGGTCTATTCTTTCGACTTAAATAATTTTGAGAAGCAAAAGAGTACTAGTTGGAATGAGCTTCCAGAGATCCCATGGTCATCCCGTGCCTTTGTCCAAGTGGCTTCCCAACATAACGGTTATGATGATTGTGTTTATGTGATTGGAGGAAGGCGTGAGAAAGGTGACGGTGAGGATCTTTTGTCTGACGTATGGGAATACAATACACGCAGTAAAGAATGGCGACAAAGAGCAAGCTTTAAGGGGCCTCTGATGGCTGGCACTGCAATCGGATATAAGCAAAGCCATATCGTGGTGCTTGGAGGATCGCATGGCACTTATTGGGGGAAAGCTGATGATCTTAAGGATGAGCATCCTGGTTTTCTTAAGAAAACATATCTTTATCATACCATCACAGATACCTGGATAGAATCAGGAGACAGTCCTGTAAATCATGTAACAACGGTTCCTGTCCTATGGGATGATTCGATTATTATTGCCAGTGGTGAGGTTCGTCCACGGGTCCGTTCTCCGAAATTATGGAAGGTGACGCCACAAACGAAGAGTAAAGATTTCGGAACAGTAAATTATTTGGTTCTGACTGTTTACCTGCTCCTTATGGTTTTGGTTGGTTTGTTTTTTGCCAAAAGGAACAAAGGCACTGATGATTTTTTCCGAGGAGGAAAGCGTGTGGTATGGTGGGCAGCGGGTTGCAGTATTTTTGCGACCATGCTCAGTTCACTGACATTCACCGGATTGCCCAGCAAGGCGTATGCTACTGATTGGGTTTATTTTTTGGCGAACATGATGATTCCTGTCGTTGCTTTTGTTGCTGTTTATGTGGCTCTTCCATTTTACCGAAAAATTGATGCGACAAGTGCTTACGAATATCTTGAGAAGCGATTCAATCGTCGAGTAAGGATGCTGGGCAGTGGTTTTTTTACTTTGTTCCACATTTTCCGTATGGCAGTCGTAATGTCATTGACTGGTTTGGCTTTGGCTTCAGCAACGCCATTAACTCCTTGGCAGTCTGTGGTTCTCATGGGATTTTTGAGTATTCTTTATTGTACAATGGGAGGTATTGAAGCTGTGATTTGGACTGATACGATACAAACCATTGTTCTGCTTGGTGGGGCCGTGATTGCTTTCTTTATGCTTATCAGCGGCGTTAATGGAGGATTCGAGGGATTTCTTTCTATTGCCGGAGAAGCCGACAAATTTCGTATTGCGAACTTCAATTGGGATATTACAAACGCTCAGGTAGCTGTTTGGGTCATTATTTTGGGTGCTTTAGCACAAAACGTTTCCGGATACACAGCAGACCAATCAGTGGTCCAGCGCTATATGACAACCCCGGATCAAAAAATGGCAGCACGTTCGATTTGGACTAATGCGGTGCTCAGTGTCATTGCCAGTGTCCTGTTCTTTGGCCTTGGATCAGCACTCTTTGCTTTCTATGCGTCCAATCCTGTTAAGCTTGACCCGACCATAAAGACTGATCAAATTTTTCCATTGTTCATTGCAAATGAAATGCCTGTTGGTCTTGCGGGTCTGATCGTCGCTGGAATTTTTGCTGCTGCCCAATCGACCGTGTCCACAAGCATGAATTCAACCGCGACCACGCTTGTTACTGATTTTATGAAACCTATGAACATGTGCCGAGATGACCGTCAGTATCTCAAGTCCGCAAGATGGTTAACGATTATTATGGGAATTCTTGGGACAGTCTTTGGGCTTTGGTTTCTTAATCCTGAAATTAAGTCGTTGTTTGATGAGTTCATCAAAATTGTGGGATTGATTCTCGGAATGCTAGGAGGAATTTTTCTTCTGGGCGTCCTGACAAGAACTGCAAATGCTACCGGAGCAATTATAGGATGCTTTGGTGGAGTTGCAGTTGTTTTATGGGTTTGGAAGATGACTGATGCCCATGCTTACTTTTATCCGTTCGCTTCGGTAGGAAGTTGTTTTTTGATTGGTCTGATTAGCAGTTACTTTTTTAAAGGTAAAAGTGAAACTAGGGGGCTCACTATTCACACGATCAAAGAGAAGTAGTATGGGGAGAGCAATTAAAATGATTATCAGGTACTTAGTAGCTGTGGTCTTTTTTAAAGTGACTTCTTTGTGTCTCTTTTCGAGTGAGCACTGGGCATATAAAGCTCCCAAGAAGGCACTGGTTTCTGCTAAGGACTCACAAATAATTGATGTTTTTGTTCAGGATGCAATAAAAAGACAAGGAGGTAGATTGAAACCTAAGGCACCTAGGCAAACATTAATCCGCAGATTAAGCTGGGACCTCAGGGGGCTGCCTCCATCACCGGAAGAAGTCATTGAATTTACCAATGATGATTCTACGAATTCTTGGATAAAGATCGTTAATAAGTTCTTAGAATCGCCACACTTTGGTGAGCGGATGGCACAGAACTGGTTCGATCTTGCCAGATTTGCTGATACTTCAGGCTATGCCGCTGACCGGACCAGGAACGTTTGGCCTTACCGGGACTGGGTCATAGACAGTTTCAATAATAATATGCCTTTTGATCAATTCACAGTTGAACAACTGGCAGGGGACATGTTACCAGGATCAACTTCTGAACAGAAACTTGCAACGGGGTTTCATAGGCAGGCCATGCAGGCCAAGGGAAATAATCCTCGCAAGGAGGAGTTTCGTATTAAGGGAATCGTTGATAGGCTCAAGACAACCGGAAGGACTTGGTTAGGGTTGAGCCTTGAATGTGCAGAGTGCCATGATCACAAATACGATCCAATTAGTCAGCGTGATTATTATAGAATTTTTGCAATCTTCAACAATGTGCCGCATCTGGGTAGTGGGTATAATACGCACGGGCCTCTCATGAAATATATTCCTAAGGGAACACAAAAAAAGATTAACGCCATTCGTCAGAGCCTCGAGGGTCGAGTCAAAGGAAAAGAAATTCAGAAGTTTTCTCTTAAAGATGAGTCTCTTATAGGCAATTGGGAAAAGCCTCAAATAATGAAAAACTCAGAGCCTTTTTCTGAGACTGGAGACTTGACCATTGTTGCTTCTATTAAGACATCCAACTCGATAGGGAACATTGCTTCAAAGTATGACTGGAAGTCAGGTCAACGCAGTTATGTTTTTGGAATAGGAGGTGAGGGGGAGAAGAATGCTATTCCAGGGCATCTATTTGCATGGATTTCCGAAAAATCTAAAACCTGGGCCGGGGCTGAAATTCATGGAAGCTTTCCTGTTAATGATGGTAAAGAACATAAAGTTGCTGTTGTTTTTGATGCAGGTAATCACTTAAAGCTTGTTGTGGATGGGGTCATTGACCACGCGGCCAGAGTCACTGGCAATATTCCAAAGTCCATTGCAATCAGTAGCCGCCCTTTGGTCATAGGAGCAGGATACGATAATTCTCCGGAACCGACGTCCTTTTCATTCGTTGGTACCCTTAAGAATATCAGGATGTATCGAAAGGCCTTTGCATTGCCAGCTTCAAAGGGAATGGAGAAACTTCAGTCAGAATTAAAATCTTTGATTTCAAAGACCATTGAGGTTCCGATCATGGAAGAGTCTTCAGATCCTAGGGAAACTCATGTTTTAATTCGTGGTGATTATAAGCAGAAAGGCAATCGCGTATCTCCTGGGATTCCAGAATTTTTACCTCAACCTTCTGCTAAGGACCATATGGATCGGTTGGATTTTGCTAGATGGCTCGTTAGTGATGAGCATCCTTTAACGGCACGTGTCACTGTGAACTATCTGTGGCAGCATTTCTTTGGTACAGGGATTGTGGCTACTCCAGCTGATTTTGGAGTTAAAGGCGCATCTCCGGGCGCTCCTAAACTTCTGGATTGGCTCGCTGTTGAATTCGTGCAGAGGGGCTGGGACTATAAGCATATCGTCCGTTTGATCGTGGGATCTGACGCGTATCAGCAAAAGTCTGTAGGCCTTTCTGATTTTCGTTCTGTTTTCGGATTGATGCCGAGAATGAGATTGCCCGCCGAGCAGATAAGAGATCAATTTCTTTCAGCTTCTGATTTATTGGATGCACGGATCGGAGGTCCTTCGATCTTTCCGTTGCAGCCTGATGGTTTTTATGAGGAAAGGGGTCAGAACACGGGCCAGAATTCAAACTTCACATGGAAAGTTTCAGGGCCTGAAAATAGGTACAGAAAATCGATGTATGTTTACTGGAAGAGGATGGCGCTTCATCCTTCATTTGCGGCCTTTGATGCACCGACTAGGCAGGTATGCGTTGCTAAACGATCCATTTCCAACACTCCTCAACAGGCCCTGATTACTCTTAATGATCCGATGTTTGACGAATGTTCGAAGGCCCTTTCGGAAAGGCTAAGTGGTTTTGGTAAAGGCAAGACTGATGAGGGTCTTGACTATGCCTTTATGAAGTGCCTTGGGCGAATTCCCAACAATGAAGAGAGGACCAAGTTTCAAGACTTATTAAAAAGTGATGGTTGGTACTCAGTTTGTGTAGTGCTTCTTAATCTTGATGAAGCGCTGACCCGAGAATGATGCAATTACCGATTGAAATAACGAGAAGAAAATTTCTTGGGCGTTCTCCCATAGGAATCGGATCACTTGCGTTGGGATCTCTCATCGGCAAAGGGGCGACGGAAAGTAACTTTCAGCATGTAGCTCCCCGTGCAAAGAGGGTCATTTATCTATTTATGTCAGGTGGTCCATCTCACGTTGATACTTTTGATCCAAAGCCCACTCTCACTGAGAGGGATGGTCAGAAAGTACCTCAAGAGATAATTAAAAATCATGAGTTTGCTATGATTAAGGAGGCTCAACCCTTGCTCAAAGGATCTGATTGGAAATTTCATAAGAGGGGTCAGAGCGGAATTGAAGTTTCTGATCTTTTTCCCAAAGTCGGTGAAATAATTGATAATGTATCAGTCATTCGATCCGTTTATTCGGATACTTTTAATCACGATCCGGCTGTAATGTTTATGAACACCGGAAGTGTAAGATTTGGGAGGCCCTCATTGGGATCGTGGCTTTCTTATGGTCTTGGAAGTGAAAATAATGATTTGCCAGCCTTTGTCGTTCTTGCGTCCGGTAAAAATAGGCAACCACTTCTCGATAGTTATTGGGGATCTGGGTTTTTGCCAGCAGAGCATCAAGGAATCCAGTTTAGGACCAACGGAGATCCCGTTCTCTTCGTCAACAATCCTGAAGAAGTCAGCCGTGAAAAACGGCGCCGCCAGATGGATTTGATTAAATGGATGAATAATAGACGTTTTGAGAGTGTAGGTGATCCGGAAATCGTAGCCAGAATAGCGCAGTATGAATTAGCATACAGGATGCAGATGTCAGTCCCTGAACTAACGGACATTTCTACTGAACCTGAAAGTATTCGAAAATCATATGGCTCAAAGCCTGGAAAAGTTTCTTTTGCCAATAATTGTGTTTTAGCCCGTAGGCTCGCGGAGAGGGGAGTCCGTTTCATACAGCTGTATGACAAGGGCTGGGACTCACATGGACAAATTGTTAGTGACCACACTGAACGTTGTAAGCAGGTGGACCAGCCCATCGCCGCCCTCATTAAAGACCTCAAACAACGTGGAATGCTTGATGATACATTGGTTGTCTGGGGAGGTGAGTTTGGTAGGACCCCAATGTCACAAGGTTCTGGGAACGGTTATGGTAGGGATCACCATCCTCATGGCTTCAGTATGTGGATGGCGGGAGGGGGAATTAGGCCGGGCCATGTTCATGGTGCCACTGATGAGTTCGGTTATTTTGCTGCAGAGGATCGTGTCCATGTGCATGATTTAAATGCCACTATTCTTCATTGCCTAGGTATTGACCATGAGTCTTTAACTTTTAAGCATCAGGGAAGGAATTTCAAGCTCACTGATGAATTTGGAAAAGTTGTAGATAACATAATCTCTTAACGTAATGTTAGTCAAAGAGTATGAGTGATGAGGAAATAGAAAAAAAAGAAAAACACTTAAATTTTATCTTTTATTGTAAAATATTCGGATTTGTTTTTGGACTCACTGGTCTAGGGACGTCCTTGCGCGTCTTGATCTTCCTGCTTGGGGTCGGGACTGGCTGGGCCCAAGTGCAACCGATCATCCGCATCGTAGAGATCGAGCATGACGGCTCCCAACTCATGGTCACCGTAGAGAGCCTTGCAGGGAAAACCCTATCCTACACTTTGCAACGGTCACCGAACCTGTCGCTTGGGTCTTGGCTCGACCAAGATCATGCCATCCTGTCTGTCCTGAATCCCTCCCGGTTCATCCTGACCTTGCCCCTCGATGACGAGCGCGCCGGTTATATCCGCGTGGTGGCCAGCTCTGCGTCATCGCCCGTGGCGGTGGTGATCAATGAGATCATGAGCAACAACGAAACAACCGTGGCAGACGGTGATGGAGATTTTCCAGATTGGATTGAACTCTACAATGCAAGCGACACCGCTGCCGAATTGACCGGGTATCATCTCAGCGACAACGACGCCAACTTGAGTAAGTGGAGGTTTCCTGCTGGAACAATCCTCGATGCAGGCAAATACTTGGTGGTCTTCGCATCAGGCAAGGCAGGGGCCGAAATCCCCGAAGGAGAAACGCATGCGAACTTCAAATTGAGCAACGGCAATGAACCGGTGATCCTCAGCGATCCTCTCTTGAAGATCGTGGATCGTCTCGATCCCGGCCCTCTCGTTTCCGACAACTCGGTGGGACATGCTCTCGATGATTTGGAGACCTACTACGTCTTCCATTCCGGTGAACCCTCTCCCGGAGCTCCGAATCATGATTTCATCGCCGACCCTCCCGAACCATTCGTCCAAGGCCCGATCTTCAGTGTCCGCGGCGGAGTATTCGACGAATTGGTCACCTTGGAATTGATCCCGCCCCGCGAGGAAGATTTGATCCGCTACACCATAGACGGAGCAGAACCGTTCAGAGGATCGACGCCCTATAGCGGACCCATCGAACTCACGGAGACCACCGTGATTCGAGCAGTGGTATTGGGAGCCCCCAATAGTCATCCCGTCACGCATACCTATGTCATTGGCGCTCATCACAGCCTGCCGGTGATGGCATTGGCGGCCGACCCCGAGCACTTCGAGTTCACCGATGGTTACCTGTATGGCTTCGGCGACCACATGTTCACCTCCCGAGGTAACATCATTGGCAGTTTTCCCTATAGCTCATCCAATGCCTGGAAACGCGATCGGGAGATCGAGGCCAGTTTCGAATTCCATGAGCCCAATGAGGGTGGAACTTCACGAATGAACGTCGGAGTCAAAATCTTTGGAGGATGGGGATCTCGAGGCTATCCACAAAAGTCGATGGCGCTGTTTGCCCGCCGCGAATATGGCTATGGAAAGATCCGTCACCCCTTCTTCCCGGACCGGGCGGTGGATTCCTTTGAGTCGATCGTGCTGCGCAATTCGGGCAATGACAATCAGAGCACCTGGTTGACGTATCCTCGCCCGCCCATCCATGAATTCAGCGCTCCAGTCGGTCATGGCAGTTACTTTGTGAATGGCAATTTCACCATGTTTCGCGATGCGATGATGCAGAGCTTGGTGGCAGAGACTGGTCTGGACACCCAAGGCTACCGGCCGACCGTGCTCTACTTGAATGGCGATTACTGGGGCATTTACAATATCCGCGAAAAATTCACCGAGCACTACCTCGAATCAACTCACAACGTGTCCGCAAATGAGATCGACCTCATTGAGGGATATGGCAGGGCCAACACGGGTTCTGCGTCGACTTACAGCCAGATGCGTAGCTTTATTGGAGGAAACTCGATGGCAAATCCGAGTAATTACCGGACCGTCCAGAATCGCTACCTGAATATTGACAACTTCATCGACTACCATCTCGCGGTCATCTACGGGCAAAACTTCGACATCGGGAACATCAAATGCTGGCGTCGGCGATCCAGCAAAGAGGGCCAATTCCGCTGGATGCTTTACGATCAGGACTACAGCTTCAGTCTGTGGAAACCCGACGTCTACCTGCCCGCCATGAGGCGCGACTACTCGGACTACGACAACATGTTCGACTTCTACACGAACCCCAGAGGCAGTGGGACCGGCTGGCCCAACAATGGCGGCCGCACCCTGCTCTTTCGCAAGATGCTGGAGAACGATCAATTCAAGGAGAGCCTGATCCAACGTTGCGCCGATTTGTTGAACACCTTGCTGGCAAGCGATCGTGTGGTGGCCCGCATCGACCTCATGGCAGACGCGATTCGTCCCGAAATGGAGCGACACCTGACCCGATGGAGCTGGGCCGGCATTCGAGCGCGCGGCTTTGGCATTCCCCACAAGCAGGAAGATGAGCCTCTCACCGTCGCCCACTGGGAGCGGAATGTGGAATCCATGCGCGAATTTTCCAGAACCCGACCCGACGAATTGCGACGGGATCTGATTGACCATTTTGGGCTCCCCGGGGGCACCGCCACTGTCACCATCACCACCAGTGATTCCAGCAAGGGCACGGTTCAAATCAATACCATCGAGGTGACAGAGACTCCCTGGAGGGGTCAGTACTTTCAGGACTTTCCGCCGACCCTCACGGCCCTCCCGAAGGCCGGGGCCATCTTTGTCGGTTGGTCCGGAGCGAGCACCAGCACGGAGACCACAATTCAACTGCCCATCCCGGCCCGGACAGCCTCGGTGACCGCAATGTTTGAGTGAAGTGACTCGTCTCTCGGAATGCTCAGGAATTGCGCCTCCTGGAGCTCTGCGTCTCCAACTCTTCGAAGAATTCCAGGCGCGCTTGTGGGTGTCATTTCCAATTCTGACGAAGAATTTCCTCTAGATGGTTTTATGAAATTTTCCATTGTACTAATTTTTATAGGTATGATTTTATTGACGCTTAATTATTTTGGCAAAGATAAGAAATTTTGATCCGATATGAATTACCAATTGATAAAAATGAAAATATTTAAATTTAATCTTCTGATAGCGATAATTGCTTTTTTAAATGTGAATGCGGACTCTTCTGAGCGGCCGAACATCATGATTATCCTGACAGATGACATGGGGTTTTCTGACCTGGGTTGTTTTGGTGGTGAGATTAATACACCTAACCTCGACTCGCTTGCTTCTACTGGATTGAGATTTACTGAGTTCTACAATACTGCCCGGTGCTGGCCCACTAGAGCAACTATGTTAAGTGGGAGGTACAGTAACAGGTTGACTCCTTCACAGGTTATTATTCCTCAGATCCTAAAGGAATCAGGTTACCAGACCGGTATGGTGGGGAAGTGGCACCTTGGAATGAATCCCAAGAAGGACGGACCCATTCAGAGAGGATTTGATGATTTCTATGGAACCATGACCGGGGCAGGATCTTTCTGGGACCCTTACACATTGACCCGAAACACTGAGCCGACCGAACCTGATGGTAAGGACTATTATTACACTGATAAAATTGGGACTGAGGCGGTTCGACAAATTGAGTCTTTTGCCAAATCAGAAAAACCTTTTTTCCAGTACGTGGCCTTCACTGCAGCTCATTGGCCAATGCACGCTCCTGAGAAATCGATTCAAAAGTATATGAAAATGTATGAAAGGGGCTGGGAAAAATTACGTAACGACCGGTATCAGAGGATGCTGAAAATGGGTATCATTGATAAGGAAAAGTGGCCGTTACCTGAGAGAGAGAGTGTGGTCAAAGATTGGGAAACTATTGATCATAAGCCTTGGAGAATTCGCAATCAAGCTATCTATGCTGCTATGGTTGACCATATGGATCAGGCCGTTGGCAATATTGTCGATGCGCTCAAAAAAACCGATCAGTTTAAAAATACGTTAATTATTTATTTCCATGACAATGGAGCATGTCCCGAGCACTTAGGTGGCAACGGTTGGAATACTGCTAATAATATTCTTGCCAAGGCCAAAAGAGAAGGCAAGGAAGTGGCAGTAGGGGACAAGTACGATGTGATGATGGGAGGACCGCTCACTTATGGCAGCGTTGGACATAACTGGGCCAGTGCGCAGAACACTCCAATGCGTCGCTATAAAATGAATGTGCACAATGGAGGTGCATGTACCCCAGCGATTATGCATTGGCCGGATGGTCTCAAGACAAAGCCAGGTTCAATTACTGAACAAAGAGGCCACGTGATAGACATGTTGGCCACTTGCATGGAACTTGCAGAGGCCAAATATCCTGAAGAATTTTCAGGAAAGAAAATTGAATCTCATGAAAGTAAGTCGCTACTCCCTGTCATTAAAGGTAAATCAGTTAGCCGGGACCACGCCTACATTTTTAATCATGCCGGTACCCATGCAGTGGTGAAGGGTGACTTTAAAATTGTCAGGGAGGGAAAGCGACCATGGGCACTCTATAATCTGGCCAAGAATAGGACAGAGACAATTAATCTTGCGTCTAAGGACCCAGAGATTGTTAGCAACTTGGAAAAGATATGGGACGGAAGATGGGGAAAAAAGAAATAAAGATAAGAGTTTCTTATTCTGCTTAGGACTTGGCTCTTAGAACTTTATCTAAGAACTTAAGGACTCGTTGTCTGTTCTCGCCCTGATAAAAAACAGTGCCCCCATGCTTTTTATCAGGAAGAACATTCATTTGAACTGAGAGCCCCTTGCTTTTGTAAACCTTAGTTATTGTTTCAGACTGATCAATAAGGACAGTTTTATCCTTGTCACCATGAAATATTAATAGGGGAGGATCATCTTTTGTTACGTGGTGTGCTGCTGATGCAAGCTTGGCAAGTTCTACTTTTTTATCAGCTCCTCCACCAAGAAGATTGTAGACTACGGACCCGACCTCGTTTGCTCTTGAGGGTTGAGTTTTGCTTCTGAGGATAAAATCAGTTGGTCCGTAATAATCAATGATGGCGGATACGGAGGATGCTTGATCCAAGTTGCCACCAACGTCCCCTTCGAGTCGCTCATTGCCTGAAGTAGTTCCTATAAGAGCAGCCAAGTGTCCACCGGCACTCGATCCGGCGACGACAATATGTTGGGTCTCATAACCGTACTTACTGGCATTGGCACGTAACCAGCGGATTGCACCCTTGCAGTCATGCAATTGTGCTGGGAATTTAGCGACTTGGCTAAGTCGATAGGAAATACTGGCTACACTATAGCCGTGCTCGGTTAACCATTTGATCTTACAGTCATTTTTTGAGCCTTTCTGCCACCCGCCTCCGTGTATCCATACGACAAGTGTTGATCTTTCATTTTTTGCTGGAAGATACAGATCCAATTTTAGGCTATGATCTTTAATTTTTGCAAACTCAATATCTTTGATATTTTTTGCTGTTTCTGCCGAGCACAGATTTAACAGAAAAAAATTAATGACTGTCGTGACTGTAATGAGATAGGGATTCATTTTAGATATTATTAATCAATTGATATCATTGAATTGATATTCCCTCCAATATGGAAAATTTGCGAGCTGGATCTGATCTAGAGCAGTGGTAAAGGTTCCCCATCACAAATATTAAAGGGTCTGCCCTGCTTATCGTGAAGTACGGCCTTGTGATCGATGCCGAGAGCAGCGTATACAGTAGCATGGAAGTCAGCGGGTGAGCAGACATCTGAATCCGGTTCAGCGCCTCTGGAATCACTGGCTCCGTAAACTTGTCCTCCACGGATGCCACCTCCCGCAAGTGCAACTGAGTAGACTCCGGGATGATGGTCTCGACCACCGTTACCATTAATCTTTGGGGTGCGGCCAAAATCAGTAAGGAAAACTACCAGCGTTTCATCTAGCATTCCGGTTCAGGAAAAGAATACCACATTTAACTAAATAACCCGCTAAATATCATACTTTCGGATTAGGTTAAATTCTATATTCGTCAGACCAATGATTGCTAGAAAATTGCTTTTCGTCCCGCCGCTGGGTTGGAGGGGAGGAAAAATCAGGCATTAAATTCTGATCGCAGTAGCATCAATGAGGTGCTATGATTAATTAAGTTCGGATTTAATTCATAATGGACAGCGAAGAATTCCAGCGCCTCAAGGCGGCCCTGCCAAAGCTCCCCAAGTTAAACTGGGGCATCTTTAAAATCATCTTCCTGGTCCTGGTGGCGCTCGTTGGTATCCTTACCTCCGTCTACACCATCTCCGCCGAGTCCGTCGGCGTCGTGATGCGCTTCGGGAAATTCTCATCCACGAGTGACCCCGGGCTGAGGATGAAGTTGCCGTTCTTTATTGACCAGATCGAGGAGGTTCCGGTCAGGCGACAGCTCAAGCAGGAGTTCGGCTTCGGCACCCGTGACGCGACAAACAATTATCAATACGCAAGTGTAAACGTTCAGGAATCAGAAAAATCAATGGTCACCGGCGACAGCAACGTGGCCCTTGTCGAATGGGTGGTGCAATACCACATCAAGGACGCATATTCTTTCCTCTTCAAGGTACGTAACCCCGACGAGACTCTGCGTGACGCCTCCGAGTCCATCATGCGTGAGGTGGTCGGGGACCGGACCGTCGATGAGGTCATTACCTTTGGACGACAGGAAATCGAGATCGATGCCAAGACAAAACTGCAGGTGCTTGTCGACAAGTATGAAATGGGGCTGGGTATTGACTTAATCCAGCTCAAGAGCGTCAATGCGCCTCGCGAAGTGCAGGCCTCGTTCAATGAAGTGGAATCGGCGAAGCAGGAACTCGAGCAGGCCAAGAACGTGGCCACGGGACAAAAACTCAGTGCCCTTAAGGCAGCCCAGGGAAAAGCGGACAAACTGGTCCTGGAAGCGGAAGGCTACGCCACACAAAGAATCAACGAGGCAGAAGGCGACGTGGCCCGCTTCAATGCTGTGTTTGAGGAGTATCTCAAGGCACCGGAAGTCACCAGACAGCGCCTCTACCTTGAAGCGCTGGGGGAAACAATTCCTAATCTAGGACGCAAAATCATCCTTGATGATGAAGCGCAGCAGCTCCTGCCGTTCCTGCAGATTGACCCCGGTTCAAAGAACTTCAACACACAAAGGGCACCCAAGAACTTCAACACGCAAAGGGCAACCGAGAACTTCAACACGGGAAGGACAACCAGGCAATGACAATAGCCTTCCGCATTATTATCGCCGGCCTTGTCATCATCATGGGCGCGTTTATCACCGGCGGTGCCTACACCGTGAAGGAATACAACCAGGTGGTCATCACGCAGTTCGGCAAGCCGATTGGCGACCCCGTCACGAAAGCCGGGCTGCACTTCAAGATCCCCCTCATCCAGAAGGCAAGACGCTTTGACAAACGCGCACTGGAGTGGGACGGCAAACCAAATGAAATGCCCACCAGGGAAAAAACCTACATCGTTGTCGACACTTTTGGCAGATGGAAAATTAAAGATGCTAAACTCTACCTCGAGAGACTGCAGGAAGAGCGTCGCGCCCAGTCACGCATTAACGACATCCTTGGCAGTAAAACCCGTGGCGCAGTCGCCAACCACAACCTGATTGAGATCGTGCGCACCACCAAGGATCGTATACCCGAAGTAGAAAACCCTGACCTCGACAACAAGGATGAAACGGAAAATGAAAAGCCGCGCATCGAGAATAAAAAGCAAGTGGTCTGGAAACCAATCTCCAAGGGAAGATCACTGATCGAACAGGAAATCTACCAGAAGGCAAAGGAGGAATTGGCACCCCTAGGGATCGATTTGCTCGATATCCGGTTTAAAAGGTTCAATTACCGCCCCGAGGTCAGCAAGCAGATCTACACCAGGATGACCACTGAGCGCCAGGCAATCGCCATGGAGTATCGTGCGGAGGGAAAAGGGGAAGCTGACCGCATCCTCGGTGAAATGGGAAAGGAGCTCCTGCGCATTGAATCGGAAGCCTACAAGCAGGTGGAGACCATCAAGGGGGATGCCGACGCCGTGGCAACGGCCACCTACGCCGCCGCCTACAACAAGAGCAAGGAGGCAATTGAATTCTATGAGTTCACCAAGACCATGGAACTCTACCGCACTACCCTTTCCTCAGACACCTCCGTGATCTTCTCGACAAAGAGCGACCTGTTCCGCTTCATGAAGGGACACGGCGGAACATCGGACAACCAGTAAAGGAGAACATCCGGCCATGGTTCCGTCTTTAAGGTTGCAGGATTGCCAATCCTCCACATTAAAGCCGCGCGCGGATTATCTGCAATACGCTGAATAAAGCATAAAAGAATGGAAAGAAGCGCAATTTCGGAAGGCGTAACCAAAGAGGATGAAGCCCGCGCAAAGTTCCAGAGACAAGGGAGATTTGTTGAGGTGAGGCATTCTATATTTGGATTTCATATTGAGCTCAGCATAAAGAGTAGTGAAATCATCATTAGAATCCTCATCCTAAAACCCTAACACCCCACCACGAACCGACCAATTACAAAATCCACCTAAGATTATAACGGGAACACAAGCTCACGCCTCACGATCCATGAACTATGAGTCAAGGTTGGGGGTTTAGCGGGATATTACCCAGAGAATCCGGGTGGAAAGTTTCATTTCTGTTTGTGCTGGACCCAGATTGACAGGGATTAACGGCTGGTCACCTTCAGGCGAATAAATTGGCGCGTGATGTCTGCAACCGGAACGGAACTCCGGCAGGTGACGTTTTCTGTGCCGTCGGCGTTGGGGATTGAGGCAACAAATGTGATTCCGTCATGACTCCAATTGGTGGCGTCAGTGGAAAGCTCTACCTCGTAGAGCACATCATCAGCTGCGAGGTTACGACGGTAAGTGATGGTCAAATACTCGCGTAGCGCACCAATGCTATCGTCGAACAGGCCGCTGCCGACGACCGGGTAGGATTCCGGACTGGTCTGGGCGTCGCTTGAGCCGAGGGCGTGCTCAAGGAAGCCGGTCAGGCCGTCGTTGTCATTGTCAATCCCGGGATCACCTGTAAAAGGTTCCGTGGCATCGCTGCTGCCCGGGTTTCCGCCGGGCTCTGTGCTTGATCTCCAATTGCTTGCCAAGGAGTGGTCGGGTGAGATCTTCGGGCCGATTAGCACCAGCGAATAGCCATTGCCGTCAGGCGCACCTGGCCAGGGGGCTTTGTCGTCATAGCTAAAGCGCCTGATGTTGGCGCCAGATGCCTCTAGGAGGGCGATCTCCTCACCACTGTTGCTGAGGTTGGTGGCCGAGAAGTCACCCGGGGCGATGTTGATCCCGGCAGTATCGTGGGTAGCTGCGAATGCATCCTGATCCTTGACGATAACCACTCGGTCGAGCGGGTCGAGGACATAGCCAACAGGGAAAGTGTAGGTAATGCCGGTCAGCGAGATATCAGTGAGGTCAATTGAGTTGTCCGGGTCTATATTCATCAGTTCAATAAACTCAGTGTCCTCGGAAGTACCTGGAGGGTTATACATCAACTCGGACACGACGAGGTTGGTGGAGTTGCCCGGGATGCCGACAATAAATTCAGCAGTGGTGAGTGCAGACCACTCGCCATTGCTGAATGTTCTTGCATTGACGATTCCGCTTTGGGTCAGGGTGACCCCTGAAGCATCGACGTTGGGACGCGTACCTTTGATTTCCACATCAATACCCAGGTCACTGCTATTTGCGCTCTGCTGGTGGACTTCCACGGCAAGCACATTGGCACCTTCAACAAGCTCACCATTATCCAGGGTGTAGTCGCCAAGATCAATGAGTTCCCCTTCCGGGTTTGCTGAACCTTGAGCGAAGTCACCATATTGCTGGTTGCCGAGATTGATGTTACTGCGCTTGATTTCATGGCCGTTGAGATAGAGGATTGCGCCATCATCGCGGATGACCCTGAGAGTGATCTTGGTGAACAGGTTGGCGTCGGTCACCTGGAATTCCTTACGGAAGTAGGTGGTGGGATGACGGGGGTTTCCTGATGGACCGACAATCCTGTTAATTTTCCTGCCGTTGATAGTGCCGTAACCGAGGAGTGCCTGCCCGGTTGCCCAGTTGCTGTCGTCGAAACCCGGATGCTTCCAGTCTGCTGCCCCCCAGCCCGGGTGACCGGCCGTGATCTCGCTGTCGCTCCGGGCGATGCCCGTGTCGAGGTAACGCCACCCGATTTCCTCGAGCCCGACTAGGGTGGTGACCTTGGTGTCTGCCGAAAGCATACCGGCAGCAGGGTTGATTGCGCCTCCGGTTAGGCGCGGGTCGGAGCCGTTAAGGGTGTAGTGGATGGTCCCGGCGGGTGCGCCCATGCCAAGGTTGTAGCCTGAAGCAACATTACCGCCATGCCGTGAGAAGGATGGTGGGTCAATGGAGGGGTAGAGGTTGTTGTCGCGAAGCTCGCGAATAATGGAACGCGAGTCTGATGGATCGTGCAATACCGGGATGTAGTGGTTGACCACATTGTCACGCTCGACTGCCCAGTGTTGCTCGCGGGTGAAGTAGATGGGATTGTTGAGCAGTGGCGGGTAGTAGTCGGCGTCGATGTTCGTCGATGAACCCGGTGTATTGGCGTAGGAGACGGTTTCCTGAACATCTCCCCAGCGGGCGGACTCGGCGACAATGGCCTTGTCGATCCGGGCGGCGAGCTCCATGTAGCGCCCGCTTGATCCCTGTTCGCTGATTGCCCCACCGTTAAACATGTGCTTGTGCACACGGTCGGCAAAGAGCATGCGGAATTCCCCGTTTTTTCGCAGTCGCTGGAAGGGTTCTCCCCCCCCTGATCCCGAGTTGTAGCGGTTCCAGCTGAATTTATCGAGGGCGATTTCCTGATCCCATACAAAGAAGCGGAACTTACCGTCACCGCTGTTGGAATTTGCCGCAGCATAGCCGTTGTGATGCGGCCAGTCCTCCGAGTCCGCATAGTAGTGCAGCAGCATGTAGTCGGCATAATTCTCGACATCGATGTAGGCTCTGGCGGAGTTGTAGACTGAGTTGTTGGCGATGTTGCCGTTGAGAATACCCATCATGGTATTCCAGCGGGAAGGGGCACTGCTGAGGTCCTTGTTGATGAGCCAATCATCCCTGTCACCGCCGAGGTGATCGGCAAAGAAGTCATCCTCAAGGCGCTCGGTGAGGTTGTGCAGGCCGAAATAGAGGCCGTTGACGTAGAGATGAACGAAGTTGCCGTGGCTTGAGGGTTGGCCCATGTCGCGCAGGCTGTCTTTCATCCAGACATCGCGCAGATACTGCGAGTCGTTCGGCCGGTAGCGTCCGGAGGACCATGAAACAAGGGCCCAGGAGTCGGTGAAGCAGGCGCGCAGGACGAGCTTATTGAATTCCTCGACAGTGGAGTCGGGGAACAGGGGATATCGAAGTTTTGGCCTGCCGACGGCGGAGGAGAAGGTCAGACGCAGGGAATGCTTGTGCATGCGCGCGGGGCGGCGGCTGGCATTGCCGTGCACCTCGATCTTACAGTTTTCCTGGAACCCGGCCGCCCCGTCGGGAAGGATGTATTCCACCGAGCAGATCTTCTCGGTGCGGTTCTGGGAGTTGGCATAGATGCCGGTGGAATCAGACATGAAGTCATCGATATCCATGGCAACGGAAACGGTGGGAATATCGAGCAGTGCCTGACGGATGGTGTGGACACCGAGGCCATTGGTATTATTGACCACTCGCGGGTCCATCTGGTAGTCGGCTGGGATATTTCTGAAGTTGTCGTGACTGCCCCAGGTGGTCGGCCATCCCGGTGGATTTGCTGGCTGTTGGGCGACATCATCCACGAAGATGTAGGTGTGGGAATCAGCATTGGTGGGTAACCAGTTCGCCATGTAGGCGATCGCACGAAGGTTGTTGGTGGTGGTGATGTCGACTGGTGAATTGTAGATAGTTCCCGAGCTTGGCGATGGCTCGGAGCCGTCCAGGGTGTAGCGGATGGTGGCACCAGCGGTGGCGGAACTGATGGAGACCTGGAAAGGCGCATCGTAGAAACCGCGATCAACGCTGAAGCTGGTGTCCCTGACAACGCCTGGATAGGCCGTCGAGCTGTTGGCGCTACCCGGCGTGCTTACCTGGTAGAAGATGGCGATATCGCCGGCTCCACCACAAGAGATATCAGTGAATTGTCCGGGAAAGGCTGGCGAGAAGGCATGGTCGATTGTTACCCCATCGGGCCTGACAATGGCGAGGTATTCGCCATCGGCGGAAAGCTGAAAATTGGTGTGCGGGTTGCCAGCGGGATCAATGAGGTCTTTTCCCGAGGCAAAAATCAGAAGATAGCCCTGAGCGGGAATCGTAATGGGCGGGAAATCCCACTTGGCGGGCTTGGTGGCATTGTCGGTAAGGTGGTAACCGTCAAGGTTTACCGTCTGGCTGTTGGGATTGAATATCTCGATCCAGTCCTGGTTATCGCCGAAACCATCCTCGATATCAGTGTCATTGCGCGCGAGGAATTCATTGAGACGCAGCGGCAACAGGGTGTTAGGGAAGTCAGCCTGGTTGTTCGGGTCACTTCCCTCAGCGATCTCGAGGGCATCGTTGAAACCATCATCGTCACTGTCCGCCTTGGTGGGATCAGTGACATGACCGTTGGCGGCGGAGACTTCCTCGCCATCGGACAAGCCGTCGGCATCGCTGTCGGTAATGGTTGGGTCGGAACCATGGACGTTGATCTCCTCGGCATCGCCCAGATTGTCACCATCGGTGTCGGTATCAACAGGATTGGTGCCGGCTGCCTGCTCCTCAAGGTTATTGAGCCCGTCACTGTCATTGTCGCCGGAGCCGGTGGCGGCAGTGAGATTATGGAAATAGCCCAGTTCCCAGGTATCATCGAGCCCGTCATTGTCGGTATCGTTGACCAGCTCGACTTGGAACACCTCTTCCAGCCACTCACCGCCGGCGTCAGTGGTGCGGATGCGGACTGATAGGATGCTCTCACCGGGAAAGCCGGAGAGGTCACGGTCGGTTTCCAGGGTTTCTCCGTTAATGGTGAACTGTGCGTTGTCACTATCGCCATTGCCGCTTGCCAGCGTGTAGGTGAAGTTGTCACCCGGCGTCGGGTCGATGGTGATCAGGTTGCCGACAGTAGTTCCGATCGGTGCGCTCCGGGCAAGGATCAGGCTGGAGAGTGTGAGCCCGGAGGGACCGGTTGGCGGTACGCTGGAGGTGATCTCGAAGCCGTTCAGGGCAAAGAATTGCCGGTGCACACCTTGACCGGCGTTATCGAGCGCGGCGAAGCGCACTACAACGTCATTGGTTCCATTGGCAGTAAAGGAGAAGTTCTGCGTCGAGTCCAGGTCAACCGGGTTGCCTCCGGCGATGTTCGGGGCAATACCCGGGAGGACCTCATTTTCAGAGGGAGATCCACCGTTGAGGCTGTTGGTGATTTGGCCGTTGATTGGTGTGGCAAAGTTGACACCGCCATCGGTGGAGACCTCGATGGTGAAGAAGGAGTTCATGTTTTCCACATCATGGTGGAAGGTGGTCATGTCGTAAGTTGCACCACTGAGGCCTCCCAGGGTGAGTGTCATGTAGGTGGGCGTCCCGGCGTTACCGTCCCACGAGCCGTTACCGCCGTTGCCGTTGCGGGTGTCAATGCCGATCCAGTCGCGCAGCAGGCTCTGGTTGTCGCCTGTCCAGGTGGCTGTCTGGTCGTCGTTACGTTGGATCATTTGCTGAACGCGGTTGTCGGTGCTGTTGGTCCACTCGGGCAGCACGGTGACTGTTGCCGCACCTGTGCTTGCGAAGGAAGTATTATAGCTGGCGGCGACAAAGGAAGCGATGTTCTCGTGTGAGGCATTGTAGGCCTGGTAGCCGTCCTCATTGCTGGCTGCGTTCGAGTTGAAATCGATCAAGAGTTGGCCGGACGCAGTGGCGCAGAAGAAGATGGCACACAGTGCACTAGTAAAAACGGGTTTAACAGAATACTGGGGCATGAAGCAAGGGGGCAGGGGGGGGAGGTTCGTAGGCGTGGGGGTGACAACGTCCTTGAAAAAGTTTACACTCAAACCTTCCTGATGCCAAGTATTGAGCCGGGAGGATGCACCGTAACAAAAAGAAAAGGCCGGCATACCCGATGGGGCAACCGGCCTTTTGTGATAAAAATGCGTGGGGTCCAGAAAATACAGTTAACGGCGGCGGCGCAGGAAAAGCCCGGCACCGAGCAGGCTGAGTAGAGAGGTAGAGGGCTCTGGGATCTGCTGGCCGAGCTGGAAACCGTTCAGGGCGAAGAATTGTCGGTGCACACCTTGACCGGCGTTATCGAGCGTGGCGAAGCGCACTACAACGTCATTGGTTCCATTGGCAGTAAAGGAGAAGTTCTGCGTCGATGCCAGATCAGCCGGGTTGCCTCCGGCGATGTTCGAGGCAACACCCGGGAGGACCTCATTTTCAGAGGGAAATCCACCATTGAAGCTGTTGGTGATCTGACCGTATGGCTTCTCGCTAATCAACTTTACTGGCCTAAATCTCATGCTTGTAAACGGGATCATTTTCTATGTGGGCGCACTCCATTTTTTAGCATTTATTTTAGAATAGTGTGAGCATAGTCCTCTTGCCCTGAGGCGGTAATATTTTTCTTTGGTGCGAAAAAGAAGAGTCCTTTTCCATATTTGAGCTGAATAAATTGATGATTATCCTGAGGCCTTCTATGCGCAGGTTGAAGCCTACTCATTTTCTTAAACGCTTCATTGCTAGGGTTCCCAACAAGTTCAGGAAGAACTGAAAGAACCACTTCACCTTTCAGGTGGCTTAATAAATACAATTTATAAACTTGTTCCACGTTCTTGGTTAGAAGCGCAAGGGACTGATTGAACGTGCTGATATTAATATAACCATAAGATATGAGACTTTCATCTGACGGAACTCTTTTAAGCAGTCGGCCCTTTTTCTATTTCCAAAGGAAATATAAAAAAATCGCTAGGGCAGCACTTAATGATAATGCTAATACTAAAAAAAAGTTCTGATGCTTTTCGTCGAATAGATCAACGTCCATACGGATACAATAATCTTTGGATTTTACCCGTGTGCTGTTTTAGCTAATTTAAAGTATTGAGCTATTTTACAAAGGTCAGGATTATTCCGTGTCTGTTCGAAAAGGTCCGGCAGGTAAGCCCTCTTTGTTATACAAATTGGCCTTGGCAGGATTCATTGTAAAACCGTAACGCACAGCCACAGGTTCAGAAATTTCCGTGGACTCGACAACGACAGTCTGTCCGTCAATTTTGGCATCTGCCCAGACCCATTTGTTATCCTTTCCGGATATAGAAAAGTGTTCAAGTTTCCCATCTTTCACTTCTGCAGTAGGTTCTAGACCGTTTTTCTTACCAACTATGAGCCCTGATCCGACATGATCGAATGACAGGCGTATTTTATTTCCTTCTACTTTATGACTCTTGTAAAGGGGTCCTGATGGCACCAAATTCTTTTGTCCATAAGTCTGGTGCAGTGCCCACTGAGCGAGGCGCCAGCCAACATCCTGTTTGTTCTTTGGGTGAATATCATTGGCTGCGCCGATATCAGTAATGACTGCCATTCCTGTTCCCGGTATGTCCAGTGCTTGAGTTTGAGCTTCGCGGAGTTTTGCCCATCCATCACCTCCTTCGGGCTTGTCACTTTCTTTCTGAAAGTTTGCTAATTGGACCCAATAGAATGCCAGATCTTTATTTTGAAAAGCTTTTCTCCATCCATTCACAAGAGCGTGTTTCTTTTGATAGTAGGTGACTCCTTCGCTTCCATTTGATTCGCCCTGATACCAAATTCCTCCACGCATTGCGAAAGGGATGAGAGGATGAACCATTGAATTATAAATCGCAGAAGGGTGTCCTCCGCCTACACGCGTGTCTTGCTTGTAACTTTTAACCTGCTCGGCGATTTTAGATAACTCGGGGACTGATTCAAAGCCTGCAAGAGTTGTCCAAGGTTCAATTCTAGTACCACCCCAGTTCGAGCCTATCAGACCAACAGGAACCTTCAGATCCTTATGTAAGCGACGTCCGAAAAAATAACCGACTGCACTGAAATTATTGACTGAATTTGGATCGCATACTTGCCACTGTCCGGCACCTTCATTCTTTGGTAATGGGCTGACTGTATGCCCAGGAACGTCGAAGAGTCTGATCAAAGGTTGATTTGCGGCGGCGACTTCTTCTTTAGGGTTTATGGATTGCTTGACTGACCATTCCATATTTGATTGTCCGGAACATATCCAGACCTCGCCGACTAAAACATTATCAAGGTTAATTTTGTTTTTTCCTGATATTGTTAGAGTTGCTCCATTCGCATTGGCCTTGAGTGAATCAAGTTTAACCATCCATTTCCCATCATCACTTGCTTTTGCTTTTTTAGTTTGCCCCGCAAATGAAACGGTAACCTCTTCGCCTGCCTCGGCCCAACCCCAAATTGGAACTGCCATGTCACGTTGTAGGATCATTCCGCTACCGATTACAGGGGGTAATTTTACATCTGCTAGGACAAGCTGACTAAGACAAAGTGCTAATACAGTTAAGAGAGAAGCGAAAGACAGTTTTTTCATTTTAGTTATTATTAGAGTTTTATGAATCGATTATATTTAGATGAATGAAAACAGGATACTAGTCCAGTTCATATTTTAGGAATTAACGCTTCACCTACTTTTGTAGATGTTCTGAAGTAACCCAGATAGGCATCTTCCATATCAGTGACAAGCCAACTAGCTTTTGAAAAGGTGTTTTGTTCTCTGGTTCCTCCTGGGGCTATTTCTCCATAAAGCTTAAGTCTGCCATTATATTCCACCCAATAGATCTTCACCTTTTGCTTCATTTGGTTGTGAAATATGATGGTTGTATTATCACCTGATATAGACTTTGGAGGTATTTCTCCAGTTGATGCAATCCACTTCAAATCTTCAGAAGGTCTTGGCGGTGGTTTTTTTTGAGCAACGATCTTATTTAAATCAACTCCTCGGATGATATTTAATTTGGATAATTCTTTTTCTAGTTTCTGAATGCCATCGTCAGTGACTCCGGTTTGCCAGACGAATAACTGTTTGAGATTCTTGAGATCTTTTAGTTTTTCTAGGCCCTTATCAGTTATCTTTGTTGAGTAAAGGTTCAGGTACTCAAGTTGTTGAAGGCCTGTCAGGTAATCGATGCATGCATCATCTACTTGGGTCCTTTCCAAATGCAGTCGTCTCAAGTTTTTCATCCCCTCGATGTGCTTAATTCCGGCACTTGTTATTTTCGTATCCCTCAAATTCAATAATCTGACATCTTGTAAGTCTTGAGCCGGTTCGAGTCCGTCGTCTTGTAGATCTCTTCCTCTCAGATGAAACTCAATTCTCCAGCCACCACTATCTGCAGAGGAAATAATCCCACCACTTTCCTTGAGTTTATTGATCGCAGTAGACTCCTTGCCCTGAGCCCAAATAATGGATGAAAAAATAAATAAAAAAAGCACCCCAAATGGATTAATATTTGGACAACGGCACATTTTTTTATTTCACTGCTCCTAAACAACGGATCCTATTAGGGCATCCAAATTTTATTCCATGCATTTATGGATCGCTTCAGGTTTTCCCTTGAATCTCCCTTAATGGCATAGCATTGCAGACCGACCGGACCATTAAATCCAACACCTTTTAAAAGATTCATTAGTTTGGACTGATCGAAGTTACCCCGGTCAAGAGTCTGTATTAGTTGCTGCCATGAATGGCTACCCTCTTCAGCGCCACTGATACTTACCTGCCATAAATATGGCGCGGCATTCTCAATGGCTTCTTTCATATTGCTCTTTGGTTCGACCTGCAGGAAATGACAAAGATTGAACATGACGCCGACATTTTCCTGGTTTGCCTTTTTGGCAATCCTGACGGCATCACCGATCCGGTCAATATAGAAACCGGCATGAGGATAAAGCACTACTTTGAGACCAGATTCCTTTGCTTGACCTGCAATTTCTCTGACAAAATTAACAGCCTCTTCGTCGGTGTTGTTGTTTTTATCTCCTTGAACGTAAAGTTCAATGACTGTGTCAGTTCCCTTCAATTCCCGGATCAGTTCTGAGATTGCAGGGTCGTAGTTGTGACCATCCTTTTTTAATTTCCCCCCAACATAAAAACTGAAGACTTTCAGTCCGTTTTTTTTGAAAGTCGACAACCGTTCTTTGATAGGTTCTTTGGATTTTAAATATGCGGAACCAATACCATCGTAACCTAATTCTTTGAGTGTCTTGGCCTTTTTATTTGCCGTATTAAAATGGACTCCATTATGAAAAGCGAAGAGGAGAGGCCTTGTTTTTACCTTTTCCATTATGGTCAGTTTTATGTTCTTAAAGTAAACGCTATCTCCATGATTTTGCATTCCAATCCTTCCAATTGTCCGGTGAAGGCCGGGAATTCTTTTCCCATGAACTTTGGCGAGATCATCTAGCTTAGTGTCTATGATCTGTTGGCCATTAACCCAGACCATGCACTTTGGACCGACGCAGGTTATTCGAATACTTTGCCACTCACCAGCTGCCTTGGTAGCGCGGTGGCTGGGTGCTAGTGCCGCATATATTGCACCTGTGAATTGATTTGGTTTAAGATTTTTCCATTTTTCACCCGCATCATCTAGCAATTGAATCTCGATCCCATCGACATAAGGAATTCCTTCTTTTGGAGCTCTGATAAAAATTCCGCTATTACCGTTCTCTGGAAGATTAAAATCCATACTAAGATCAAAGTCAGAGAATTCCTGTTTAGTCGCAATCCACTGAGCTCCTTTACCGCCCGTGCACGAAAGTGTTCCGTCTTTCACTTCCCAGTTCTTTGATGCGTCTCCACCTATCCCTTCCCAGCCATCTAGGTCCTTCCCGTTGAAAAGATCGATAATTCCGGCTTCATTTTTTGCACTAGATAGGGTCAGTGATAGCAGGGTTAAAAGAAGAACAGTTAAGATGTTAGACATTGTATTATAATTAGAATTTTATCTCTTAATGCCTGAAAATAGCAATGACTATCATAAGTACGCATCATTAATCTTTGAACCCGGGAATTCTTAACTGGCCAGATTGTGAGCATCTCACTATAAAATGTTCTTAATGATAAAGGTGATTATTAATGTATGCCCTCTGTTCATTTTTTCTTTTTGGATAGGTTCTTTGTTAGGGGCACAATCTCTTGGTCCTGAAGAGAATCACCCTCGCCCTTCATACTCCCAGTACTCTGAGAAAGAGATTGCAGCTCAAGTTGCCGCGGTCCGTAAGAGTAGCCCTCAGATGCATCGTGGAGGTTGGCAATGGGACCGGCTCCTTGAAAGGTACATAGACAGCGCAAGGAAAGACCCTAATGAATTAAAGATTCTTCGTGCTTATCTGTTGAGTATTCTTGATCGTTATCAGGAAGCAAAGGATAAGGGAGAGGGGATAACATTTACCCTATTTTATAATCATAGATCATGGGGAAGTGGTGGAAGGATGAGGATCTACGAGGAACTGATGAAGCAAAATGTGCTTACTGAAGATGAGAAGCGGAATTTCAGAGCGCTGGTCCTTCACAGTCTCCGAGCTGATTTTAAGGACTATGCTGCGCTGGAAAGAGGAGTCAATAATAGGCCTTATGGGATCAATGGTGGGCCCGCTATTGCTGTTAGAATGTTTCCTCAGCATCCAAACTCTGTCCGTCATAAGGCATGGCTTGATGCTTTGTGGAGAGAATTAATCGAGTATGGAGACATGACCGAGACCAATTATTATCCTTATGGTCCGCTTTACCTTCAAGGTCTCATTGACATGGCTTATGGCATGAACAAATTTCAGACTGATAGAAAATTTCTATACTTTCATTTTCGAAGGTATCTCTATTATGTGCATGGTGGTGGGGTAAGGGGTAACCCGAATTCTAGTGCGAATATTATTCAGGGACAACGTGCAAAAATTTATACTGATCCCTGGAATGCTGAATATTATGGCGGCGCTGAGCAGATCAATGATGGGCACGTCTGGTATCGTATGGCAAAAGAATTCAAAGATCCCGAGTTTCTCTGGGCATCAGAGCAGGTTTGCCTTGGTGGTCGTCCTCCGCAAGGTCATCAGGCTCCTAAAGAGTACCTCGAGGCATATAAGAAAAGATACTTTTGGTTCATTGAGAGAGGAATCGAACCGAAGGTCCCTCAAGGAGGGTCAGGGATAAGTTATTACAGCCCTCTAAAACATAAGATCCCTGAACGTCTGTATTTGTGCTCTGGCAGGGAGAGTGGGAACCCCTTCGTGTCCTTTTTCATCTATGACAGGAATAATAATTACATGCACTACTGCGATGATTCTGACGGTAAGCTTTATGAATATTGTGTGGACGGTGCAAAATTTCTTCATACGTCCGGCAAGTACACGAGCGGTCGAGCCGGTACCGGTGAAACTGCTTATGATGTGCTGTCTGTATTACCGCCTGATATGAAATTTCCCTTGAAGGAGGGATTTGGTATGGATGAACCGACTGGAGAAGCTTGGAAGATGGCTTCGATGTCCATAAAACTGACCCTAAATTCGAGAGAAGGACCTGACTCAAAGAATTGGAAGTTTGATAATAAAGTAGGATTGTTTCGTCGGACCGATCAGCCCGAACTTGGATACTCTCATGGAAACATGGATGGTTACTGGCAATTGAATAACGACTATAATCTTAATTCTTTGCGTATTGGTCCGTTCCCATCAGGTACCAAAATTCAAAATTTGAGAATTGCGGGGCCGAAGGGTGAAAAAATTATAGAGTCCTTCAATTCTATTTCTGATGATCTAGTCATTGAGTTAGTTCAGGGTGAGGGCCGTGTTCAACTCACTGGAAAGATGCGGGATATCGCCTGCAAGATAGTGAAAGATGGGAGAAGGCCTGGAAAATGTATTGAGGTGGGAAATGTTGGGAAGGATAATGGTATCGCTTTTGTTTTCAATGACCTTAACGAAAATTTTGACGGGCAGAACGAATTCACCAGAATGTCATATGATTTCAAAGGTAAATCCGAAGGAGGCATCACCCCCAACGTGAGAACGAATCCTCGCTATTTTACTCCCTTATGGCACCGAGGAGCTATTCTCGTACGCGAAGATCTTCGAGCCGAGAATGAGGGTGAAGACTCTTTCGGTAAATTCACTATGCGCAATTATTATGGAGCCAACAGCAAATGGTCACGGCAGACTGTTTTGACTGCGGAGGGGTATTTGATCGTTCGTGATCATTATGTGCCTTGCTCTGACGTGGATGGATACGTTGCATCGCCCTGCTGGTCCATTGCTGTGACGGATCAGAAATCAAAGGATGGAACTCATTGGTTTGATGCTCCTGCGCGGGACCACGCGTGGTGGCAGAAAAAGAAAAAGAGAGTCATTTTGTATCTTCATCCCCAGAAGGGGCAAGAAATTGGACAGGTCAAGACTCGAACATCTCAAGACATTGGAGGTGCCAATGTGATGAATACTTTTTCCAAGGCAACTCTCAGATCAGGTGAACCCTTGGTTTGGCTTAGTGTTTTCCGCCCTTACGATGAGGGTGAAGACAAAAATAAATTGGCCAGTCAGATTAAGACTCTCGTTGATAATGAAGGGAACGTTTCAGCAAAGATAGGTAATTTGAGAGTTTCCATAGCCCATGACGGGTCATGGCAGGTCAAAAGATGAGGTTCTTTTTATTTAAAAGTTGCCTCGCTGAAATCTAATTTGTAGATGGTTCCTTTGTCGTATCCTATTGCGTAGAGGTTGCCATTACGGTCTTTACCAAAGGCAACGATCCGGTCCGGGCATTGGCCGATTTCTCTTATAGTTTCTAGTTTCCGGTTATTTTGAGTTAATCCCCATATCTTTTTTGATTGATAATCTGCACAGATATAAACCCCTTCAAAGGAACTCTTTTCATTGGTCTTGGATCGGATCACATATCCCCCAGTGATGGAAACGCCATGCGATCGACGGAAAGAGATTATTGGGGCAATGAAATTACTATTCTCTTTCCTGTATTGAGTTGAAAACAGTTCAAAACCCTCATAAACGTTCCACCCGTGATTTTCTCCTGAACGAACAATCGTGACTTCCTCGAAACGGTTCTGTCCAACATCACCTACCCACAAATCTCCATTAGTTGAGTCAAAACTGAACCTCCATGGTTGACGCAGTCCGTATGCATATATCTCACGAAGGACTTTTTTATTGGGGTGATTATTAAAGGGATTCTCTTTCGGAATTGAATAGGATTTTCCAACTCCTTTGTTGTTCACATCGATCCGCAGTATCTTTCCTGAAAATGATTCCAGATCCTGAGCATGGCCTAGCGGATCTTCTTGTGGACCTCCATCACCCATTCCAATATATAAATAACCGTCCGGGCCAAACTCTATACCACCTCCATGGTGGAACTGAGTGGCAACTTCAAACTCGAGGATTTTTCTGGTAGGATTTTCTGAGTCTCTTAGAAAATCTTCAGAGGCAATCCTTTCACCGATGGCCATGCCTCTATAGTTTTCTGCCTTTGTCTCATACATTAAATAATATTTTCGGTTTTCAGAAAATTCAGGGTGAAAAGCAAAGCCAAGGAGCCCTTCATCATTTGTCACATAGACTTCATTCGGTATGGCAACGAATGGAATTTTCTTTTCGATACCGTCTTTATTCTTTTTTAATAGGGAAACAGAGGCTCTGCTCTTTTCAACGATGACAAATGCATCGTCAATTGTGGGGTGCTGACCGAACCAGATCGGTTTCTCAAGATTAATATTTTTCCCAAAGAAAGGCAGAAGTTTAATTTGTTTGGAAAGTGCTTTTATCTTTTCAGGTGTGCCGTTTTTATTTAGCCCCTCTGACTGGGGTTGCTTTAGGCTTTCTAAATAAGCGATCAGGTCTGTAAATTCCTGTAATTCAAGTTTAGCGTGTAGCCCGACAGGCATTAAAGAAACAGGATTTGTGTACTGTTTCTTAATGTTGGATTTGAGGATAGTAGTAATTTTGTTCCCAAGGTTGGAAAGGGTAATTTCCTTTTTGGTCGTTGATTTCAGGATTCCAGTGAACGCTTTCCGATCTTTCGTTTCAATGACAGTAGTATCATAACCTGTCATAATTGAGGCAGAAGGTTCAATGACGGACTTAATAAGGTCAGCACGCGAGAATTTATCACCCGCTGCAAACAGGTCAGGGCCTACACTCTTCGAACTACCGTCGACAGTATGACACTGAGAACATAAGGCCCTATCACCTTGAAAGATCTTACGTCCAAGTTCCAGATTACCTTCTTTTCTGGACGCGCTTTCTTGATACTTTTCTATTTTTGTTTTTTCAGCACTGATGGTGAAACTACTGGGAATCAAAAAGATTCCCAGCAGAATGAGACGGGGAAAGTGCATTCAATTTGAGTAGATCAAGCCACTTAGAGTTGTAGTGGTTTATGGTTTCTTTTCTTCAGATTTTTTTAGTCCTCGTTTTCCATTACCTTGAAGAATATTTTATCCACTCCTCCCAAAGGATTTTCCAGTCCCGGTTCACCTTCGGCCGGATAAACTGTAAAATCTCCTCCAGATTCGATTGAATCATCAAGGTCAGCATCGAACTCTGTCATGTCCTCGGAGTAATATAGAGAATAGGTTTTTCCGCCTCTAGAGTTCCATTTGAAGCGGAACGTGTCCTCTTCGGCGTCATATATTATTTCAGTGAATTCGAGAGGAGCGATTCCACCTGCTATGCCCAGTGCCCAATCAATGGACTGGCCAATGAGGGTCTTTCCGTCTTCAGTGAAGTTATTGAAAGTACTATCAGTGATACCAAGCATGATCCGCTTAGCTGGTGCCGTACTTCCATCATTAAGTTCTTCGCCTTCATCCACAATAGTGAGAAATAACCTGCTCGGATCCTCTTTCTCTGCAGCGAGTGATAATGAACCTGGTGCCTGTTGGTCTGTTGACCACCAGACTTCGGTCTGACCAGTCGATATGGTCACATCATCACCGACATTAAAACCGGCGACTATTGGATGATCTTCAACTATCGTGATTACATGATCCTCAGCGACATTGTCTTTGGTCCTTCCTGCAGTGACTTGAAATTCTCCTGCACCATTATCTGCAACAGCTTCTTCCCAGTTAACGATCGGCGTTGTGGAATTATGGAATTTATTCCGCATGTCACCTGATCCAGGAGTGGAGGAAATGATAAGTAGGGCATAGTCTGCCTCTTCTCCTGCAATAGTCTGATTGGCCTGTTTGTAAGTAATATTTTGAGAGCCATATCTTTCTTCAAGGAAGCTCATCACGGTCCCGTCAGCTCCTTGAGTCGCATCGGCTTGGCCACCGATAAATAGTATCGTCTGCCCTAACTGGGGAAAATCATTTTTATTTGTAGGGTCAGTTCCCTGACTAATTTCTGTGTTGTCATTAAAACCATCCCCGTCCGTGTCTGCCTTGTTAGGATCAGTTCCACCAATCACTTCAGCACCGTCGAGGATTTCATCTCTGTCGGAGTCCGAATTCAATGGATTCGTATTGGTAACAGTCAGTTCATGTTTGTCATTTAATCCGTCCTCATCACTATCAGCCTTGTTCGGCTTTGTTCTTGCTTCAAACTCATCGGCATTAGTTAGTCCGTCATTGTCATCGTCTCCTTCAGGATCATCGACTCCGTACTTCTCCTCCCATGAATCTGGCAAACCGTCTCCGTCCGCATCTTCCTGCGTCGCACCTATGGGGCTCGCTCCGTCCGCCAGTGCCTGAATCGTTCCCTCCGGAAGCACTTCTCTCCAGATTGCCACATCATCCAAATATCCATCATATTGCTCACTTCCATTATTCCGTGCACCGAGCAAGAATGAACCTCCCCCGTTAGGGGCTTGCTGAGCCTGTGGGCCTCCATCAAGTTCGCCGTTCAGATAAATTGCAGCCGTGTCATTGGCACCGTCATAGGTCCATACCGCGTGAACCCATTTTTCAGCTTCCAAGGGGGTGATCGCGTTCCAGTCGGCTCCCCAATGAGCGCTATGCAATACGCCCCCGTTGCGGATACCATTATGTATTCCCTGTTGAGTCTGGCCCCAGATAAATCCTTGACCTCCGGCCGAGCCGATTGGTTTTAACCAACAGGCAAAGGTGTAGCTGCCATCCTCAAAGTCACGAATCATCGAATTCATATCGATATCAAAGAAATCGATATGACCGCCCGTGAAGTTACCCCCAGTCGTTGGGGTGGAACCTGAGGGTGCGCCTTCAACATCAAAGCTCACTAAACCATCGACTTCACCATTATTATCATTTCCACTCATGTCTTCCGCATTTACTTCGAAGTCCACGTAGAGAAATGGAGGAGAGAGTGCCCCTTTGCTGTTTTCATCATTAGGATCTGTTCCTCCAACGATTTCACCACCGTCCGCGTAACCGTCACCGTCCGTGTCTGCATTATTAGGATCCGTGCCGGTATCATCGTTATCAACTAATATCCCGGTATTTGTTTCGACTCCATCGGTGAGACCATCACCGTCCGTATCTGCGTCCCTCGGGTCAGTGCCCGTGTTCGTGGCACTCACATAAGTCCCTGTATCAGTCTCGACTCCGTCTTCAAGTTCGTCACCGTCCGTGTCCGCCTTAGTCGGGTCGGTCTTAGTCTCCTCGTACTCATCTAGGTCCGTTAGACCGTCCCCATCAAAGTCACCAGTACCTGATCCGGGGCCGGGGCCGGCACCCAAACCATTAAGATCTTCAAGGTTATCAACGAGTTTCTCTTCCCAAGCATCAGGTAACCCGTCTTCATCATCATCTTCGGAAGGGCCTCCAGGAGACATGGCCCCACTGGCAAGAGCAGCGATGTCATTCTCGGATAATGCCTCATCCCAAATCGCCAAATCATCAATGTTTCCAGTAAAATTACAGCAGTCAGTGCCCCGAAGAATTCCACCGATCGTGGTCGTGTCCGGAGTGAATACTTCGATCACACTGTGATCGAACTGCTTATCAAAAACACCATCAATATAAAGATCAAGAATTCCATCATTATCGACCCAGGCCACGTGATGCCAGGTATCGTCGAACGCTTCACCATTAGAGAATAGGTGTCCTGTCTGGGCTCCGTTCCTCACATACAGGTCAACAGTTCCATCAGAACCATTGTTTTTTGTTCCCATATTAAAGAGAGGATTATTATTAGTCGACATCGCTTCGGAAAAGATCCGGTCATCAACATTATCTATCGTTCCATCGGCCTGTACCCACATTGACACCGTGTAGGAAGGAAGGGTCGTAATCGCAATTCCTCCTTCACCATGGTTAATGCTTCCGTAAGTCCCCACAGTCCCATCAAAGGCAACTGACTGTCCATTGCCTAAAGTGTCGGGTACGGAGTCAGAATAGGTCGCCCCACCAAAGAGTTCTCCATTATTGTCGTTCTCCGATGAATCATTAAAGTCTCCGTCAAGTTTCCAATGACCGATCAGTTCAGCTTGAGCGGGGATCTGAGTTAAAATGAATATGAGGAGGCTGTGGAATAAAAATAATTTCATTTAATGGAGTGGTTTTTTTTAAATAATTTTAGTCGCGAAGTCCGACCTGTTGCATGAGGTCATTCGTTGCGTTGTAGGCTTCTTCGACCCATTCTACGATTTTTGATGGATCAGGTGAGTATTCGAGCTCTATTGAAACAGTGCCTTCAAATTCTAGTTCTTTGATGGCTTGGAGATAAGGAGCGAATTTAACGACTCCTCTTCCAGGTGGTAAGTCCCCATGAACTTTTCCATCACAGTCGCTGATATGGACGTGAGTGGCTTTATTTTTCAGTTTTTCTAGTTCCGCGGGGGACGTGTCTGCAAGGACCAAATGACTCACATCAATGTTGGCTTGGACGTTTGGCATTGCGCAATCATCAATGAACCGAACCATTTCCGGTATACTGTTAAGCAGGCTCAATCTGAAAGGTTCGAGTTCCAGAGCAATGTCCAGACCAAGTTCGCCGGCATACTGACCCAGTTCTTTGACTCCCTCGACTCCCCATTCCCACTGAGCTTCTGGTGGAATGACTTCGCGTTGCCAAATATATTCTCCAAGAACGAGGAGAAGGTTCTTTGAATCAAATTTCTTTGCTAAATCGAGAGATTTCTTTGCCCTACTGATATGATAGTCCCTGACAGGATCATTAAAATCAATCAGGCCCGCTGAGACGACCACGGTCGATGTGATAGGGAGGCTGTTTTCTTCGCAGGTGCTTTTAATAAGATTAACTTCATCTTCAGTAATAGTCATTGCTTCAGTGAAGATATCGACCGCATCAAAGCCTATCCTTGAAATGTGTTCGAGGCCTGTTTTTGTGTCGACTCCTGCCTGCCCAAAAGCGCTGTTTATGATTCCAAGTTTCATTTTTTAGTTAATTTAGTTTTAGTTAATTTTCATTGAGGCTTTTTGCGCTCTGGTCGTCTTCGACTAGGTTTGCAAATTCAGCATTTGATCGTATCGCTTCGTCACGGCCCACAATGAGCACCTGATCATCAGTCACTTTATCTAGCTTTGTGTATGATGGGTGATGGGACTCTTTGTATGGGTTGTTTGATTTTGCGTTATAGCAGCATATCAGAGCCCATCTCGCTTTGTCAGAAAGATTAGCAGCAGAGCAATGAAGTGTATTTGGGTGAAAGAACAGCGCATCGCCTGCACTCATTGTGCATTGTACTAACTCTAGCCTATTCTTTGCTTCCTCAACTTGTTCCATATCGGCTCCTGCTTGGTCTCCTGCAAGAATGTGATTGATGCGACCTATCTTATGCGAACTTTTGAGGACCTGGAGGCATCCATTTTCTTCAGTGGCCTCATCAACGGCTATCATCACACTGCAGAGGTTAGGAAAGAGGAGTCCATTCTGATACCAATAACCATAATCCTGATGCCATGCCCATGCGCCACCGATCTTGGCATCCTTGAGTATCATTTTGGAGTGGTAATGGTAGGCTTCGTCTTCCAGTAACTGTTCGACTTTGTCCACGATCCTCTCGGAGCGTGCAATCATTCCATAAATACCATTACCTGGATGATTCCATAAAGATAAACGCACGTCATTACCTTCGCCATCATCCATTGTGGATGCTGCCTTGTCCATTGCATGATCATTACGAGCCGTCTCACCGAGTAAACTTATTTCTTCTGAACTAAAAAGACATCTTTGAAACACGAAGCCGTCCTCATGATATGCTTCGATATCATGGCTTTGTAAGGTAGGCATTTAATTAACGATCTATGGATAAAGGTTTCTCCCCAAGTTAACTAATGGGGAATTATCATATTGAGCAATCTGAGACCAATACTCAAGCCCGATTCGTTAGAGAAAAAGGATTCCTTTCGGTTTTGTTAGTAATTATCCCTAGTTATATAAATGACACGGTGAAGCTAATCATAGGGTTCAAAGTCTTTGATCCGTTCATGCCAAGCCCTGTATAGGCTCTATAAATTGTAGCTATATACTACTTTCTGGAAAATGGATTTTCATACCAAAACACCCCCAGCTGATCCCGTTCTTCGCAGCAAATTGCATCAAGATCACCGTCACCATCAATGTCATGCATGACAACACGGTCATATTTTATTCCTGGCTCTCCTGCAATTTCATGGTCTTTCCATATTTTGTCGGTAGGTGAATTCGTCCACGAGAGCCACCTCATCCCGGACAGTTCCCCTTTGGCTCCCTCACAACTGAAAACGATATCTTTTTTCCCATCGCTATTAATGTCGCAAACTGCTGTGCTCTTACCGCCGCCGACTCCCTTTGGTAACGGTATAATATATTCTTTCCATCCTTTCTTTGTTCTTTGGAACCAGATCACTGATTTTGAATCAATGGCGATGACGTCGATTGATCCGTCCTCATCAAGGTCACCCGTAGAGATGAATTTAATTTCTCTATCGGCTCCGCCGATGTTATGCCTTGACCATTGATTGATGGTTTTAGCTTCTTTGGTTCCTGGATATTCTAACCAGTACACGCCCCGATCTGGTCCTCTGCGGTCACTGACTAGGACATCCTGATCCCCGTCATGATCCATATCTATTGAGATCAATGACATTATCCATCCGGCATCTTGTAACTTATGAAGTTTCCATGCATTCATATTATGAGGATCCTTGGGAGCTTGAAGCCAGCTCACTGATGCTCCCTTGCCCTTGGAACTCACAATGAGATCATCAGCATTTTCTCCGTCTATTTGCATGGGGAGGGCATACATCCATGATTGTTTTCCTTTTGTAATCGGTATGGCAGCGGTCTGCCATTTTGTTGCATCTAGATAATCTTTTCCGGATTGAGGTGCCCAGTGTATGAACATAGAACGGGTAGATCCCTCACAGGAACTGACTAGGTCCACGGCTCCATCCTTATTGATATCAATAAAGACAGCATCTTCTGGTGACTTGACCTCACCGACAGTGACTGCGGGCCATAACTTTTTTTCTTGTCCTCTTTGCGGATGAAGGTAGGCCCTGATAATTCCACCCTCTTCCCAACCCGTGGCAATATCCATTAGGCCGTCACTATTTACGTCGAGGAGCCTGACACCATCAGCACCTTGAGAGCTTTTATCAATGGTATGGATTTTCCATGGATTTCCCCCAATGTCCGCAAAAAGATTGGTGTTCAAAGAGCATGCAATAATGGCTATGGCTACTTTTAGGTAGTGTCGCATTTAAGTATATTAGCATAATTGTATAGACCTAGTCTCAAGTAATGTTGGGAAAACGAAGGAGGTTTTGGATGTTGTGGAAGAGTAGGTGTCACGCTACGATCCGAATACGAGACAGGGATTTTGATCTTTTCAAATATCAAGCGGAGCAGTAGATTCTTTTTTATGAGAAAATATATTATCACATTCTTTTTCTTTCCTTTTTTAGTTATTTCTTCATTTGCGGAAAATAAAATAGAGGGATCAATTGATGCATTCATGGGTGATCCTTCTCTGGATATTCAACCGATTTTTATAGGTGAAAGATTTGGTAATATTGTAGTGACAATGGAAGGAACTGTCCTTGCTACTTGGGGGACCAGTCATGTGAGGGCCAAGCGGAGTGAGGACGGTGGCAAGACATGGGGCCCTGAAATTGTTATTGCTAAGCCAGGCTTTCAGACTGGTGGTCTAACTGTAAATGAATCGAACGGGGATATTTTCGCATTCATTGAGGATCATCATCCACCTGCTCCTATTTCGATATACAAGAGCAGTGATGATGGTAAGTCATGGAAGAAGATTCCTACTAACATTAAAACTGATTCAAAAGAAAATGCCCCTTCCATGCACATGAATGAACATGGAATTACTTTGCGTCATGGTGAGCACAAGGGCCGACTGATCCGACCATCTCGGTGGTATGCCGGCAAAAATGATCGTAGTCTTTGGCCTAAGCACTATACAAACGCAATCTATAGTGATGATGGTGGAAAGACTTGGAACACTAGTGATCCTTTCCCAGCGAATGGAACCGGTGAAGCCACGTTGGCAGAATTAAGTGATGGTACCATTTATTACAATTCAAGGCGTCATTGGGCCGAGGAAGGTGCAAATCCTCGGAGGCGTTGGACAGCTACGAGTAAGGACGGCGGTAAGACTTGGAATGATCTCAAGTTTTGTGAAGTTCTTCCTGATGGTCCACAGAATACAAATTATGGTTGCATGGGTGGTCTGACTCGTCTTGCTGTTAAGGGTCGTGATATTTTGATCTATAGTAACTGTGACAGTGAAGGTGGTCGTAAACAGGGAACGGTCTGGGCAAGCTTTGATGGTGGAAAGACCTGGCCTATAAAACGGCTAGTATTCGCTGGTAGCCATGGATATTCATCAATTACATCCGGACGACCCGGCACCAAAACTGAAGGCATGATTTATCACCATTTTGAAGGCGGCCCTAAGCGTGGATCGGCCGTTGCAAGATTCAATCTTTCCTGGGTGCTTAAAGGAAAGTCGACAGGAGATGGGACAGTTCCATCTTGGGTAAATCCTTAATTATTAGGTAATTTTTAGGGGAGTGGAGTGTTCGGAGGAACCGCATTTTCTGGGTATTTCCCATTAAAGACCATCATCTCTTCTTGTGTTTGAACTTTAACAAAGGATTCGTCAATTTTGCCTTCCCTGCTCTTCACGAGCTTAAGGTCAAGGTTCAGATGCTTTGCAAGGAAAGGGTAAGCCGCCATCCTTTTTGATAAGCCATAGTCATGTCCTTCACTTTTGAAATGTGCATTTTCTACTTTGCTGGTTGCTCCGTAAAGATCATAAACATGTTTAATGAAGGGGAATTCGGTTCTGGGTGTCATTTGTGTCCAGTCCTTTCCGTTCGATACAATGAGTTGAGGTTTGGGTGCGGCTAGAGCAGCGATTTCTGCGTTATTTGTTTTATGTGTTTCGCTCCAGTGAATGGGCATTCCACTCTCACAGACGCAACCCCCAAAGAAGTGAGCAGAGACCTGACAGACTGGCACGGACACTTTGACCCTATCATCTAGGGCCGAAAGAATAAATGTCTGCGTTCCTCCGCCAGAGCATCCGGTCATTCCTATTCTATCTGGATCTACATTTGGAAGGCTTAAGACAAAATCAAGAACACGCATACTGTTCCATGTTTGCATTCTAAGAATTTCAGGTGTTCTTCCATGATTCCAACCAACCTCTTTTGAATCACCGTATCCCATCATGTCATACTGGAAGACCGCAGACCCCATCTTAGCTAGAACCGCGCACCGTGTTTGCCTTGCTGCATTAAACCTTCCTCCGTGTCCGTGTGGACAAAGGATGCCGGCCAATGATCCCTTGAATAGTGTCGGGCGGTACAGGGTCCCAGTCACGAAATATCCTGGCGAGCTTTCTATGGCCACATTTTCAGTGCTATACCCTTTGTGGATTTGTTTTTTAACATAGCGTGGGTTCAGTGGCTTGCGATCAGGCAGTTCAGTGAGTTTCGCTCCTTTCAAAATTCCTTTTATGACAGTAGCTTTCCTTTTTTTCCAACTCTCGAGGTCTTTAGTGCTCTTACGGATAGACTCCAGTTCTGCTGAGGCCTGATTCGGTTTTTGAGCGTGTCCTACCCGTAGCTTTGGTTTTGAAAGTAAAATGACAGGGTTGATGAATATCAATAAAGTTAGAATTAATGGAAACGTCTTCATGTGCTCGTAATAATTATAGAGAATAGATGACCTTAGAATGAAATATTCATCAACGTCAATTGACTTCGTGTATCATGCTCACTGTAGTATTAGGGAGCAGCTGTATTAAACGGTGATCAAATATGAGTGAATCCGGTCCATAAAAAACATACTACTTTGCTTAGGTTATTGTAGCATGAGATGCCTATTTCTAATAATTGTAATCTGATCCTTGAAGAAGACTCAGTATTCATATTTAAATGACTACTAAGCTTTCCTTTCTTAAAACGAATGACTACTGAATTTGCCCGATGATTAAGAAGATACTTTTGTTTGGTTTTATAATTCCACTGTGTTCATGTCTTAATGTATGTGCCAAGCCGAACATACTTTGGATTTCTGCAGAGGACATTGGACCTCATTTTGGTTGTTATGGTGATCCGCATGCGATTACTCCCAACATTGATAAATTGTCATCCGAGGGAACCCGTTTTACTAACGCTTATACGACTGCGGGTGTTTGTGCTCCTTGTCGCAGTGGAATCATAACTGGCATGTATCAGAACAGTATTGGCACCCATCATATGAGGTGCAATGCCGTCCTCCCGTCCTGGCTCAAACCTTTTCCAATTCTTCTTAGGGGGTCTGGATATTACTGCACAAATAACTCAAAGACGGATTATCAGTTTTCAAGACCATCGACTAGAGAAATCTGGGACCAGAGCGGTTCAAAAGCTCATTGGAAGAATCGAAAGGAAGGGCAACCTTTTTTTGCAGTATTTAATTATACTGGATGTCACGAGAGTGGAATCGCTTCCGAAGGTAAGTACAAGGCTGTTACGAGAAACCTAAAACCTGAACAGAGGCAGGATCCGTCCAAGTTAGAGACATTGCCTCCGTATTATCCGGACACTTCCGTGGTCCGTGAGGACTGGAAAAGAAACTATGAACTGATTACAGCAATGGATTCTTGGGCAGGATCTCTTATCAAAGAAATTAAAGATGCTGGGCTTTACGAGGAAACAATCATATTTTTTTGGGCTGACCATGGTGTGGGATTGCCTCGTGCAAAGCGTTGGCTTTATGGTTCTGGAACACATATTCCTTTGATCGTTCGTGTTCCGGGTAAGGAGGGAGGACGAGTCGATACGCAATTGGTAAGCTCAGTTGATCTGGGACCTACGGTATTAAACCTAGCTGGGATTGAAGTTCCTAACAAATTGCAAGGCAGAGCATTTCTTGGTCAGAAATTATCAGCTCCTCGCCGTTTTGTTTTTGGTGCCAGAGATAGAATGGATGAAAGATACGATATTATTCGTTCTATTTTTGATGGGCGTTATCGATACATTCGGAACTTTGAACCTTTGAAGCCCTACTATCAGTACATGAATACGCCAGAAAAAGGAGCCACGATGCGTGAGATAAGGAGAGCCGAGGAGGAGGGATCCCTGACTGAAACAGGCAAGATTTTTTCAACTAGCAAAAAACCTGTCGAAGAACTTTATGATTTTAAGAATGATCCACATGAAATCCGCAATTTATCGGGTGATCCTGAGCACTTAGCGATCTTAAAGAAAATGCGTGTTCATTTGGCACAATGGCAATCTGAAATAGGTGACATTGGGCTCATTCCTGAGGCGGAAATCGAAATTAGAGAGAAGAAGTCCGGTTCTAGATTTGAAATTATGAATGGAGAATTATCTAATAAGGATCAAGTCCAGCGGTTGGTATCAGTTGCTACAAAAGCATCAGAAGGGCCCTCGGCTCTTGGAGAACTGATAAATGCCATTAATGATGATGATCCAGTCATACGTTATTGGTCAGTGACTGGTATCGGTAATATCGGAGAGGCGGCTAGGGGAGAAGCGTTAAAATTATCGATGAAGGCGATGAAGGATAAATCGCCTAGTGTACGAATCGCTGCTGCTCGTGCAGTGGCCCGCCTGGGTGATGCGGATGCAGCACTTGAAGTTTTAAGAGAAGAGCTAAAATCTGAGCATCAGTGGGGAAGACTTGCGTCGGTGATCGTCATTGACGAGATGGAGGAATCGGGCCGAAAAATGGTCAAGGATTTGAAGGAGGTGATAAGTACTAGGCAACCTAATAAATATATTCTTAGAGTTGCTAACCGAGCACTCAATGATTTGCTCGGGACCGACAACAAGGTCCCTTAACCTCTGATTTTATTTTCAACAAACCGAAACTAATACTGACGTTATGATTTATTTAAGATTCTTATGTGTGTTCACCTTCTTTCTGATGATGGTGTTCAGGGCCGATGCAGAGTGGATTGAGCTTTTTGATGGTAAGACTACGGAGGGTTGGAAACCGCGATCTGAGGTCATTTCTTTTGATGCTAAGGGAGGTGAGCTTCATTTACTCTCGAAGACAAACTGTTGGGTCACTACTGAACGTCAGATGAGTGATTTTGAGGCAGAGATTGAAGTTCTTATGCCTAAAGAAGAGGGTTTTAATTCCGGATTAGCCTTCCGCTGCATTGGCAATCAGGGTCGTCCGAAAGGTTACCAGTGCGAGATTGATCAGCAAAAGCCAGCCGGAGTTTATGGGATCGGTAATGGTGGTTGGATTTATCCTGGAAAGGGTCAGGGCAAAGAGTTCGCTGATAAGATTCGTGGTAATCTTAAGAAAGATGATTGGAACCATTTTAGAGTGAGGGCTGTCGGAGATAGGATCCAAACATGGTTGAATGGAAAGCCCGTATCAGACATTAAGCATGGGAAAATATTAAAAGGCTATTTTGGTATTCAGCATCATGGGAAGGGAGGAACCGTTCGTTTCAGAAATATTAGGGCACGTGAAATCTCTAATAAAAAAGTGACGCAAGAAATTCAGAAGAGACCCAATATCTTGTGGATCACGGCTGAGGATATGAGTCCGACACTTGGTTGTTATGGAGATAAATATGCAATCACTCCGAACATTGATAAGTTGGCCAGTTCCTCAACAAAATACTCCAATGCTTTCGCGGCTTCTCCTGTCTGCTCTCCTTCAAGGTCGGTCCTGATTACTGGAATGCATAACGTCTCTACAGGCACTCATCAGATGAGGTCCGGATTTCCTTTGCCGACAGGAGTCAAGGGCTTTCCAGCCCATATGAGGGAATCAGGCTATTTTACAACTAATAACGTCAAAACAGATTATAACAGCAGTGATGCTCCACGCCTGATCAAAGAATCATGGGATGAGTCAAGTCCTAAGGCTCACTGGCGCAATTCCAAGCGCGGGCAAGGGCAACCGTTCTTCTCTGTTTTTAATATTATGACCAGTCACCAGTCCCGTTCAATGGTCTGGCCTTATCCTGTTTTCAAAAAACATGTTCAATCCAAATTGTCGGCTACTGAAATTCATGATCCTAAGAAGGCTCCGGTCCCTGACTATTATCCTGACACGCCTCTCATAAGAAAAACGATTAGCCGGTATTATGATTGTGTCACGGTCATGGATCAGCGGGTCGGTGAAATTATGAGTCAATTGCGCGAAGACGGATTAGCAGATAATACTATTGTTTTTTTCTTTTCTGACCATGGTTCAGGAATGCCTCGTCATAAGAGGTTATTGCATGATAGTGGGATGAAAGTTGCCATGCTGATACATGTTCCTGAGAAATGGAAGCATCTGCGTCCAACTGCTCCCGGTTCCGCGACGGATCGATTGGTGAGTTTTGTTGATTTTCCACCATCAGTTCTCGGATTAGTTGGTCTCAAATCACCAAAATATATGCAAGGGATTCCTTTTATAGGCGTTGGCTCTACCCAGAAAAGAAAATTTGTTTTTGGTAATAGAGACAGGGTCGATGAAGTATTTGATTGTTCCAGATCAGTACGAAACAAGAGATGGTTATACATACGTAATTTTCATCCCCATCTTTCTTGGAACCAGCCGTCAGTATTCTCCGATCTTGGTGAGATACGTCATGAAATTTCCCGAGTTTTCCGGGAGGATCCTGATTCTTCTAGTGTTGCCCAGAGGCACTATGCCGGCCCCACAAGGGCAACCGAAGAGTTTTATGATTGTGATGCTGATCCGGATAATACACGTAACTTGATTTCTGGAAAGTTGTCAGATGAGGCTAGCAAAGCATTACAGAGATTACGGTTAAGCTTAGTTGAACACCGCAATGCAGTAGGAGACCTGGGCGCTTTGCCTGAAAGTGAGATGCGCCGTTGGGTAAAGAATGAAGGCAGCCCAATGAGAGACATTGTTATGGGCAAGACGGACCATTCGCCCGACCTCGAGAGGGCATGGTCAGCTGCTGATAAGGTAGGCAAGTCTGATTCCAAGGAACTTTTGAAGCTTCTTAAAAAAGGAAATGTTAATGAGAGGTATTGGGCTGCAGTTTCTCTTAGAAATGGGCACTTTGATGAAAAGAGCATCCAGCAAAGCGCATTTGAATGGATTCAGGACGTTGCACCTTCTGTTCGAATTGAGATTGCCGGCTGGTTGGCATTTTTTCCTGAAAAAAGAGAAGCTTCTCTTAATCGATTAGTGAAAGATCTTGAGCACCCTGACTGGGCAGTCGCTTTGCAAGCGTGTCGTGCAATTGAATTATTAGGCCCAAAGGCAAGGCCGGTCCTAGGAATAATGAAGAAACTTTACGCGAAGACCCGTCATGAACCTGGAGATAATAATTTTTTCATAGCTTTCTCAAGTGGTGCATTTCTTGATGAGCTTGGGGAAAAAACAGAACCTTGGGATTTTTCACCAGGGGCCGGGAGTTTCATGCCTGCAAAGAAGAAATCTAATTGAAAGTTTTCTGGCACTGATCAATTTTCATTATTGGCTTTTCCAAGTTCAAAGGCTTTGGTAAATTTAAGCCATGAATGTTGGTATAGTTGGATACGGTTGGGTCGCTGGAGCTCATATTGATGCACTTAATTCGATTGATGGGATCGAGGTGACTGCAGTTTATTCTTCTCGTTCTCAGGATGAGAATGAGCTGTCAAAGAAACATGGTTCATCTATCAAGGCATTCCAGGACCTTGGGGGAATGCTGTCATCTGATGATATTGAAGTAATTTCGATTTGTAGTTATCCGGACCAACACAAGGAACATGCAATTGCTGCTGCGAGAGCGGGAAAGCATCTTATTCTGGAAAAACCACTAGCATTGTCCATTGAAGATTGTTCCGAAATTCGTTCAGCTGTTCTGGAAGCGAATGTTCGAACTTGTGTATGTTTTGAGTGTCGATATTCAAGTCAGTTCCTTGTAACTAAGTCAGTCATTGATGATGGGTTACTTGGGAAAATTCACTATGGGGAAGTGGATTATTATCATGGTATTGGACCATGGTATGGACAGTTTCGTTGGAACACCGGAAAAGAGCACGGAGGAAGTAGTTTACTTTCGGCTGGATGTCATGCACTTGATGCGTTGCTCCTTTGTATGGGAGGTGATGTTGAGGAGGTTAGTTCATATGCTTCGGTTTCAGGAAGCTCTACTTTTTCTGATTACGAATATCCCACGACCACGACCACTATAATGAAGTTCACTGACGGGCGAGTGGGCAAAGCAACCTCATGCATCGATTGCCTTCAACCTTATTACTTTCATACTCATCTTGTCGGTTCTGAGGGGAGCCTACTGGACAATAAGTTTCATTCTGAAAAGCTCTCTACTGACAAAGGTTCTTGGAGTTCCTTATCAATGAAAATGTTGGATTCCGGTGATGTGAGTGACCATCCCTACACGACCCAGTTCCAGGCGTTCTTTGATTCGATGGCTAAGGGAGAAGAAATGCCACTAACCTCAATCAATGAAGCTTATAAGAGCTTTGAAGTTGTTTTTGCCGCTGACAAATCAGTTGAGCTTGGCAGGCCTGTGAAAATTTCAGAAATTAGTGGTGACTAAAAATGCAATCGCAATAGTCGCCCATCCGGACGACATTGAATTTCTCTTTGCGGGCACGATGCTTCAATTGGCTGCTCGCGGATGGAACCTCCATTATATTACCATTGCCAGTGGCAATTGTGGTTCCTTAGATATGGATGCTGAAGAGACTCGGCAAGTTCGTCAGGATGAGGCCCAACGCGCGGCAGCATACTTGGGTGCTAAGTATTATCCTCCTCTATGTGATGATCTAGAGATTGTCTACTCCGTGGATCTACTCCGGCGCTTGTCTTCAGTGATTCGGTCAGCGGCTCCACATATTGTTCTGACACATTCTCCAGAAGATTACATGGTAGATCATATGGAAACGTCTCGGTTAGCCGTCACTGCAGCTTTCACTCATGGTATGCCTAACTTTGTTACCGATCCTTCGACTAGTCATCTGGATGAACATCAGACCAGCGTATATCATGCCATGCCTCATGGATTGAGGGATGGGCTGAGAAAGAAAGTAATCCCTGAATCGTACGTTGATATTTCGTCAGTCATGGATAGCAAAAGAGTTACTCTCGCAGAGCATAAGAGCCAGCATTCCTGGCTCGAATCTAGTCAGGGTATGAATTCTTATCTCATGTCTATGGAGGATATGTCCCGTGAACTCGGAGAAATGTCAGGTAAATTTGATTATGCTGAGGGATGGAGGAGAAGATCTCATCTTGGTTTTAGCCGAACTGAAGAGGATCCGCTTTCAGAAGCTCTCGGAGAATTGTACTATTTAAACCCGGAATATAATTTGGATAATTAGACCTGAAATGGCCAGAAAACTAAGCACAATAGCACCTGAATGGTGGGATTACACTACCCTCGATGATGATTTAATTCGTGATGTTGCTTCACTAAGTATGGAGGACTTGGAGCAACTTTCCTGTCCAGGTTTCAAGGTAGTCATGTATGATACTTTGGAAGATTTTTATTTGGCCGAGGCTCTTGAATACATTAGTGCCTGGCAATCCTCTACCTCTGATAATCCTGTGGGGATATGTGGTCCTATAGGCCCTACAGAACAATTGCCACTCGTTGCAAGACTCGTGAATGAGCTCAGAGTGGATCTTTCTTCAGCACATTTTTGGGGGATGGATGAATGGTTAGGTGAGGATGGGAGGGAAGTACCAATTTCACATCCTCTTTCCTTTGAGAGAACTGATAGGGAGCTGTGCTTTGATCGCATTTCCGAGGATTTGCAAATGCCTGAGTCAAATATGCATTTTCCTGCTGCGGATACTGAGGAGTACATCAATTCATGGGAAGGGGTCCGATGCGCAGTGATGCAGGGGGGGCAGGGTGATATTAAGCATTGGGCTTTTAACGATCCTCCGCGCCGTGAAGGAGAATATAAGGAATCTCCTCCATCACCCGATCGATACAGGAAACTCTCAACACGAGTCGTGGAACTGCATCCCATTACCTTGGCGCAGAACGCTAGGACCTCAGGCGGCGGCAATATTACTTTGGTTCCTGAAAAAGCGATCACGGTCGGTCCTGTCCAAACATGGAAATCAGATAAGGTTTCAATCTGGCAGGCAGGCACTCATGATAATCCATTTGGTCAGCGGTTGACGGCTTTAATGATTTCTAAAGGCATTGCTGACGCTGCTGTGCCGATGTCATTGTTGGCGGATCATCCAAATGTGCAGTTCAATTATTATCGGGGCGGCCTAGGAAGTTGTGATGTTGAAATGCATTAATCACTAGAGCGTTCGAATTAACAAGACACGTTACACTAGTTCGTGATACTGTAAGGAATGGCTAAAAATATTCTGACCCGACGTGCATTACTGGCTGCTTCAGGAGCAGGCACCTCACTCAATATTCTTCGTTCTGGTACCTTGTACGGTGAAGAGCCTAAGACTTTGGATAAACTGTCAGTGGCTTTTATCGGGATGGGTGGGCAGATTCAGGGGCACGTTGCGAATATACTTAATCAGGGGCAGAACGTTGCCGCTTTTTGTGATGTGGATAAGAGACAGATTGATAATTCCAAGAAACGGCACGGGAATAAGGTTAACAAGGTCAAAGAATATGAAGATTACAGAGAATTGATTGAGAAGGAGAAATCAGTCGATGCAGTTGTAATAGCAACGCCCGACCATTGGCATGCTCCGATCTGCAGGGCAGCCATGAAGGCGGGGAAACATGTCTATTGCGAGAAGCCACTGACTCATACAATTAAGGAAGCTAGAGAACTTAGAGAACTTACTAAGGCTTCTAAGGTCGTAACTCAGACCGGCAATCAGGGCAGCGCATCTTCTAATTTACGCCGTAGTATGGAATTAATTGCTGCTGATGTTTTTGGTCCGATCCGCGAGATTCATGTTTGGCATCCAAAGCACAATTGGCCAAGTGGTGGTGTCCGACCTGCCGGTTCAGATCCAGTGCCAAAAGGATTGAACTGGGATTTCTGGTGTGGAACTGCACCTGTGCGACCTTTCAAAGAAAGCATCTACCATCCGGCCAAGTGGCGTGGATGGTATGATTTTGGTAACGGCTTCATAGGCGATTTCTGCTGCCACTCATTTAACTTAGCCCTCAGATCGCTCAGTTTGGATTATCCTTCTAAGATTTCTTTCACTGGTGAGGGATTGGGTACTGAAACCTTCGCGAAGTCATGCTCAGTTAAATATCACTTTTCCAAAAACAAGGAGCGATCCCATGATGTCGCATTAAATATTTATACGGGTGGAGGAAAAGATGTTCCACCGGACCATGCTGTAGAGGCAGCTGTCAAAACTTTCGGTAGCTTGCCTAGGGTAGGTTGTATTTTTATTGGCGATAAAGGAATGCTTTCTTCAGGACTATGGAACTCTCAGTGCTATATAAAGATGAACGGAGAAGAGAAGTACATCGGTGAAGGGAATCACGATGCTGCAAAGATCGTTCCCAAAACTATTCCTAGATCAAGGGGGCATATGCATGAGTGGGTCGATGCTTGCAAAGGAAAAGGAAAGACCTTTGCTGATTTTGAGCATGGAGGACATCTCACGGAAATCGGCCTTTCCGGAATCGTGGCCTTGAAGATGCAGAAAGAAATTGAGTGGGACGGGCAAGCGATGAAAGTAAAAGGTCATCCGGAAGCGGATGCTTACATTGGTAAAGAAAATAGAAAAGAATGGCTTTAGGTCATACTCATTGAATCCGCTTGAGCATCATTAGGCGAAACTCGAGTGCCGTGTTCCCTGGGATCTTCACGGCACGCAGAGTAAGTTCTCCTTTTCCTTTATTTAATTTTATTTCCCCTATTTTTACTTCTTTGAAATCCTTCACGTAAGATTCCCGACGCATGACGCGGTCATTCTCTTGGCCTCGATTTTGTACTTCGTGAGGCTCGGTAATTGTGTAGCGGAGCTGGGATTGATTGTGACTCAGTTCTAGGACAGTGCCTTCATCTCCTTTTGGAAGTGCATAATGTATTGAAACTTCATAAGTGCCCGTTGATCCTACCTCACAGTCCCAGGTAATTTTATCTTCGGTACGTTTCCAATTCATAAAATAAGAGCAATTAGGAGCGCGTCCTGAGCGCTTTATTCCACCATGGGCCACCCCATCCCGTGCAGGGATCTGAGTCCAGGGATAACCCGGGTACCCGATAATGAAGGATCGATTATCTTTACCTAATTCGGATAGTACATTTTCCTCCCATTCGGTAACTTTCTTAAGTAGCTGTTTGGTTACTTCGGATTGGGTCTTGCTCACATCGATCTGTTGCCCTGGGTCCTTGATAAGATCAAACAGTTTTCCTTGGTGATCGAGTCGGAAACGCTGAGTCCGTGCACTGACCTTACCTTTCCAGTGATTAATTAAGGTCCTCTGTTTCCAGACACTATCTTTCTGTAGTAACAGAGGTTTCAAGCTTCTCCCGTCCAGAGTTTTTTTGCTGGTCACTGGAATGCTTGCGCAATCTGCTAGAGTAGGAAGTAAATCCATTGCCGAGGCAATCGGTTTAATGAATTTTCCTTTCGGGATATGGCCTGGCCAGCGGATCAGTAAAGGTGAGCGTACTCCGCCTTCATCCGTCGAACCTTTACGACCTTTCATTCCACCGTTCCAGCGCACGCCATTTGGACCATTATCATGGAAAAAGACCACGATAGTGTCATTTGCAATTCCTCGATCCTCAATTCTTTTAAGGATCCTTCCAACGTTCCAATCAATGTTTTCACACATCGCTAAAGCACAACGTAAGTGAGGCATATTTTCTCTCCTAGGATCTCGATTATGCAGTTTTATTTCTTTGTCCTTGAACTTATCCCACCACTTGTCGGGGACCTGCATTGGAGAGTGGGGAGTGTTGTATGGAACATAGGCAAAGAACGGTTTTCCTTCCTTGATAGAATTATCTATGAAGGCGATGGCCTTGTTGGTGAAATCGTTGATGCAAAATCCTTCACCTTTTACAACCTGGCCATTGTGTTCTAGGGGAGGGCTGAAATAATCTCCCCAGTGCCCGGAGCAGAATCCATAAAATTCATCAAATCCACGACCGTTAGGATGGTAAGGATATTGCATTCCATTATGCCATTTCCCAAATGCGCCCGTGGCATAACCTGCTGATTTGAATGTATCTGCAATTGTGAGTTCATCCAGATCTAAGCGTTCGCCTCCGGTCGAGGTGCTATACACGCCTCCCCTCACATGGTACCTCCCTGTTAAGAATTCTGCACGAGTGGGTGAACATACGGGGCAAACAAAGAAACGATCGAACCGTGCTCCGTCATGAGCTAAAGAATCAATGTTGGGAGTGGAAAGATCTTTGTTTCCGTTAAGACTCAGATCGCCCCAACCCTGATCATCAGTTAGGATAACAACGATATTTGGTTGCTTGGCCTGAATAGTGCAAATTAGTAATAAAAAAAAGAGCCAACGGAACCGTTGTAGAATTTTTATCGTGTGTGTCATGTAGGGATCAATTGTTGATGTTACGGATTCAGTTTCCAGCAAACAATTTTCTTATCTGTTCGAGCAAATATGTGTCCTTTATTGTAGGCAGGATGGGCCCATGTCTTTCCGGTAATTTGTGATCTTGAATGAATCTCAAAACTTTCCTTATTCAGTGTTACGGACAAAAGTTCACCATTTGCGTTGAGTATTAATGCGCGGTCCTGACGCTTTCCATCATGGGCCCAGACCAGTGTTGCTTGAGGGTTTTTTCCTGAAGGCGTTACAGTGTGATTCTTAGAATCATCCCAGTACTTTTCCCCAGTTTTTATTTCGAAGCAGCTCAGACCGTTCGTCCGATCTAGTAAATAGACTAACCCATCTTTCTGAAGAGGTTGTGCCATGAGTCCACGGATATTTTCCTGATCTTCCCATAACAGCTTAACACTTTTGCCGTCCTTACCTAAGAGGAGGGCCCTTGACCCGTGCCAGTAACCACAGACAAGAACTACGTTGTCATGATAAATCGGCATGGCTATTGAGACCCCGTATTTTATTTTGTACGGGAAGGACCAGAGAATCTCACCATTTTCTGGAGAAATTCCCCGGACATTTTCAGGTGTCCATGCAAGCATGATTTCATTTCCTGCATGCTTTATGAATGCGGGTGTTGCGTAACCTGCAGGATCATTAGAACCTGACCAGATCTTGGATCCGGTGTCAGGATCCAAGGCAATATAGCCTCCGCTACTGCTACCTATTTGGTAAATAATAGATTTATTCCATGGTGCGGGAGAAGAAGAGAATCCCCAAATCGGACGCTTTGCACCAAAGGCCTCTCTACTATCCTTGGCCCATATAACTTTTCCGTTATTCATGTCCAGGCAGTGCATGTGACCGACTGCACCAAAAGTGAAGGCTTTACCATTGTAAATTGTGACGGATGCCCTTGGTCCGACATCATAGCTTAGACCTTTATAGTTGGCCTCATATTGATGTTCCCAAATCAGTTCGCCGCTCTTCTCTTCAAAACAGAGTATCCTTTCCAGATTTTTATTTTCTGGACGGTCCATTGTATAGACTTTTCCATCCTTAATGGTGATGCCACTGTATCCACCATTTATTTGATGTTCCCATACTTTCTTGGGATTATCTATTTTAAGAGGTAGTCCAGGGCAATTCCATATTCCTTGTCCAGTTGAACCACGGAACTTGGGCCAGTCTGCTTCCGCTGTGATTAGCAGAACCCAACAAAGTATTACGCTAAATTGTGTCTTAATTATTCGCACCGAGCTATTAGAGTCATTTTGATTTCAAGTGATGATCAGCAAAATCCATGAACCTTTTCCAGTCAAAACTTTCGATCGAATGCCCACCTTCTCTTATATGATATCCTACATGGCTATCAATGATGGCTTCCCCTACAGTGGGTGAGTCTTTAGATTTGAGCGCTTTTTTGCCGAACAGTTCATAGACTTTGCTTGCATGGTAAGCTGATAGATATTCTCCTCGGCCATCGGCCCAAGTATCTTTGACTCCGCTATGGATGTATACGGGTCTGGGCGCAATGCATGCTATGAGCATGTGTTGATCGACGGGAAGATCATCCTCTTGATCTACAAATTTCCATGCATTTCTGCAGAGCCAGTAAGGAAAACGAGTGACCATTTTCTTTAGAGTTTCACCTGATTTTCTTCGCCACAGGGCAGCTCCTGCACAACCTGACTGTGCTGATATTGCCAAAGCAAACCGCTCGTCCTGAGCCGCAGTCCAGAGGGTCGTCTTACCCATCTTTGAATGTCCCATTATGGCGACTCTAGTATGGTCAATGTCATCATCTTTCTCTAGGTAATCCATTGCGCGCATTGCTCCCCAAGCGCATGCCGAGATGACTCCCCATTCACTGGCCTTAGGGAAACTTTGTCCCTTAGGGTAAAATAATTTGTGGATACCATTACCAAAACCAACTTCGTTATGTTTGACAAGGTCTTCATGGTAAACTGCGCAGAATCCATAACCCCGATCAAAAAATTCACCTAAAGGCCAACCGTTTTTTAGTTTTCCTTTGCGGAAAGGAGACGCATCAAAATCATTTGATCTGGTATTATTAAAACTGTGCTTAAGGAAGGCAGGCGCAGGGCCCTTAACATCGTTGGGTGAAAAAACAATGAAACGCATTGTTACGTTTCCAATGTCGTTACTAATTTTAATATCAATGTCTTTTCTGGTCGCTTTTCCCTTCATGAACTTCTCATCCTCCTTGATTACTTTGAAATCAACTTTGATAGGGCTGGAAGGTTCAGGAACGCGTCCGTAAATCAAGTTACTGAAGAGTGAAAGAATTTGCGGTCTACGGATTTCATTCCATTCCTTAGTCGAGGTTATTTTTTTCCCTTCTGGCGTTACTAGCAATTTTGGGAGATCATAGTGAGGGATCTTGGCTTCATCGTAATTGACGTCGTTGTCATATTCTTTTGATTCTCTGGACTGAAGGTCAAGGAGAGGCAAAACACATAAGGGGATTGCGAATTTTATTATCTTCATTTGAGTGATTAAGTAGTCCCAATTCTAATGCTTTTGAGGAATCGGGCAAGCATGACGGGATATCTTTTGATTCATTGCGTCAAAAATAAATCCAAAATTTTAATCAATACGTTTCGATAAAAGTGCTAATCAGTGACTTTCGGGTCGATTATTTGCCTCATTCATAATTATATCGACTAACCCTAACAGTAAACTATAATTTTTGAATTACATATTAAAAGTATTATGCGTAAAAATTTTCAATATTTAGTCATTCTACTTTTTTGTAATGTGCTTCTCATTCAGCGAGCGGCATCAGAGATTCGTTACTCTTTCATCGTCTCGGCTGATCCACAGTACGTAGCCGAGAAGTCGCCACAGCCAAAGAAGTTGGATCCATTCTCAGAGCAGGCGAATTCCCGTTTTGTGAATCTTATGAAATCCTTGGCCGGCACAAAGATTCCCGATTCGTGTGGGGGTGGATTAGTAGATGATAACATACTTGGCATTCTAGTTGCCGGTGATCTCATTGATAGTGCGGACAAGAATGGTGGCGATTACCCCGCCATGCAACGTTTTGAGTGGGCCCGTTACAAATCTGATTATGGACTGAACGGTAAGGGTGGAAAGATTCCTTTTTCCGTTTACGAGCTGCATGGGAACCATGATGGCCCACAAGGCGACACATTCATTATCAAAGAAATTATTGAGAGGACCCGTGCCCGTGCAGGTGTCGTTAACAGATCCAAGAACGGACTCCATTACAGTTGGGACTGGGGTCCTTTGCATCTGGTAAATCTAGGTATGTTTGTCGGAGGCGGAGAAGCTCGTCGGGAAGGGCACCACTATGCTCCGCGTGGCAGTTTAGAATTTCTGCAGGAGGACCTTGCCAAGCACGTGGCTGATTCAGGAAGGCCCGTGATTATTTCTTTTCACTTACACCCCAATGGATCGGAATATGATTGGCCAAAAGAGGATCTGGCCGCTTTCATGAATACGATTCGAAAACATAACGTGGTTGCTCTTTTTCATGGTCATACGCATGGATCACCTTCGAGGAAGTTACAGTGGAACGGTACACAGTTTGGTAAAAAATTACCGCGGGGAATAGATGTGTTTAATTGTGATGATTCGGGAGCAGCAAAGACGGACCGGAAAAACCCCGGCAAGGCCGTCGGGATAAAGCACGGATTCCTGTACGTTGAATTAATTGATCGTGACGGTGACGCGAAGGATGAATTTACGATCCGCTCAGTTGCGACTGATGATAACTGGGCAACGCACCGTTGGGACCGTATCTGGACAAAACCGGCTAAGATCCCTAGCGCTACTGCGAAACCGAAAGGTTCCTAATGGATCGGGGCTATTCGAATGAGATTAAAGTCTTACGCTCCTTAATGGGGTACCAGGAATCAATTTCTTTAACCAGTTCTGCCACTTTCTTTGGGTTATTCTTAGCGAGGTTCTTTTTCTCGTGAGGATCAGAACTAAGATCAAATAGTTGTGGCCTTTTTTCGATCCTTGGATGTGTTGATTTGTATCTGTTCACTTCTCCATCATAGGTTAGAAGAAGTTTCCATTTATCCTTAATTGCCCACCTAAAGAGTAGGGTCGATTCTGGTTTATTTAGATCAGCAATGTCATGAGCGAAGCTTTCACCAAAGATTGTATCTCTTGATATGGGGTTCTCTTTTACAAGGTGAGGCAGTAGGTTGATCCCGGGTAATTTTTCCGGGATCTTTGATCCTGCCGCAGACAGGATAGTTGGTACGAGATCGATACTGCTGACTAATTCATTCCTCTCTGCGGGTTTGATTTTGCTTGGCCATCTGAACATGATTGGGGTCCTTACACCTCCTTCGTAAGGGGTCTGTTTGGACCTTGAGTCGTAACCGCCACGCTTTGGGTTTTGGATCCAGCCGTTATCAGTAACATAGACAATGAGGGTATTGTCACGATCACCACTCTCATCAACAATATTGAGTAATTGGCCACACGTTTCATCGAACCAGTCACACATTGCATAGTATTTAGCGATGTGTATTGATCTGCCTTCCTTAGTGTATTTTTTGAGGAGCCGTTGCGGAGGATTGTGTGGAGTGTGTGGGAGGAAAGGAGCGTACCAAAGAAAGTAAGGTCTTTTTTCCTCTTTGGCCATTTTAACGAAATCCTCAATGGGCTTCATTCCGGTGCGTCCGATCCTTAGCCCATCGTCACCGTGCCGGCCGCCGGGTTCCGGAAACCCTCTGGTCATGCCATGAGTAAAACCTGCTCTTTTAAAATTCCCTTCCCAGTACTTACCGCTCTGATGGCTTAAGTAATTTTTGGAGGAAAGTAATTCTGGTAATGTATCAAACTTATCAATGAAGGAAATGAGTTGTGTTCGCCTTTCTTTATAGAGTTTTGAATTATGGTTTGCGTATTTGGGTGAAGGATCATTGCCAGTGATTCCATGAGTCGATGCGTAATGGCCAGTGAGGAGAGTTGCTAGGGATGGTCGGCAAAGTGCGGTTGGTACATATCCTCTTTTAAAAAGAACGCTCTCTTTTGCAAGTTTATCAATGTGTGGCGTCTTGATATCCGGATGACCCATGAATCCGTAGTCAGTCCATGCCTGATCATCCGAAATGATCAGAACAATGTTCGGACTAGAGGCCGTGACGGCCGAAAGCATGGCCAAATAGATAAAGAGTAAAATGCGCATCATCATAGTTCTACATATGTAAGAAGAGAAATCGAGTCTTTTCCTGATTGGGTTTCAATCAAGAATTAGGAATAGGACGATTTCTATTTTCGTGAAAAGAGAAAGTTTCCAATCCATGCGCCGGTCAACGCTCCTCCGCAAGGTGCAAGGACATAAACTGTGAGCCAGCCGATACCGTTATGGGAGAATGGTACAGTTTCCCATCCGGCAATGGCTGAGAAGAATCGAGGAGCAAGGTCTCTGGCAGGATTGAATCCTGCTTGTGTTAGTGGGGCAAAAACACAGATCAAAGTCGTCAGCGCCATTCCGATAGCGATCGGAGTCATTGGTCCGGGACCTGATTTATTTTCGTTAGCCGTGAACCCGAAAATCACAAGAGCCAATAAGAGCGTCCCTAAAAATTCTGCACAAATGGCATTTATATGAGAAACGGATTCGGGATAATATTCTCCGAATATTCTGGCTGTGGCAACACTCGCCGCATCTCCTCTTGTGATGTGTCTTGATTCTTCGAAAGAGCTGATCTGGCTTTCAAAGAGAAAGAAAACTGCCGATGCTGCAATGAATGCTCCAAGCAATTGGGCTGCAAAGTAACCTGGGATCCGGCGCTTAGGAAAGTCTGTCTGGAATGCGAACGCGAGTGTGATGGCTGGATTAAAGTGAGCTCCACTGTGATGGGTCGTTAAATAGATCGCGCAGGCAAGGCCCAGTCCCCACACCGCTGCTATTTGAAAAATTCCTTCCGTTGCATCAGTGGTCACGGAACCGGCAACGATTCCTAGTCCTAAGAAGACCATGATAAAGGTTCCAATGACTTCGCTGGCAAACCACTTCGGCATAATTATTTATGATTTCTGTTAATAATTATTCTGTATGTGTTGATCGTATTCCTGCGGCGTACGCTTCGAATACCAGTTTAATTTCGTCTCTCACTTTCCTGAAAACTTCCATAATTTCATCTTCACTGCCCTCAGCATGAGCCGGATCTTCAAATCCCCAGTGATGTCGATGGATCTGACCAGGGTAGGTCGGGCAGGCCTGATCTGCATTACCGCAGATCGTGATGACCGTGTGGATTTGCTGTTCTAGAAAATCATTCATATGTTTCGAAGTATGATCGGATATATCAATTCTGATCTCTTCGAGTGATGCTATTGCCTTCGAATGCACGTATCCTGAAGGATCTGATCCTGCGCTTGCTACTTCAAGGAGATCTGATGCGACATTGCGCAAGATACCTTCAGCCATATGGCTACGGCACGAGTTTCCGGTACATAAGATAAGCACTGTAGGTTTTTGCATAGATTGTAAATTAGTTAGTGGAAGGACAGCAGGCAGCCGATATGTCCATCTCATGAAGATGCTTTAGATCAGTTCTGAAAGTGGGATCTTCACTGGTCAGATCCTGTAAACATTTAAGATTGTTATCGAGGATAGGATTTACCTTCTTTGTGATACGATAAATCATCCAGTTTGCTCGCCTCTCAGATTCGACCAGTCCATGAGACTTTAGGTAGGCAAGGTGCTTGGATACCTTGACCTGGGTCTCTCCCAATATTTCCTGTAGATGGCAGACGCAAAGAGCTCCATCACTTAAAAGGTTGAGGATTCTTAAGCGAGTCTTATCGCAAAGGCAGCGATAAACTTGGCACAACTCATCAGAGTTCATTCAGTAATATTCTTATATAAGTATATACCTGTAAAGGAATATTGTTACTAATTTGATATGATCTTTCTGTTATTATTCCTGAAAGCCGGATAATAGCCTTAAGGGCTCCTGCCGCATCACAGCCTCAGTCTTTGCCTCGATGTTTTTCAACCCAGGCAGGGTACTCGACTTTCAGAAGATTCTCTGGCCAGCGGCCTCCAATCCATAAGTGGCCGATGCGCTTGGTATGGCTCAGTTCCGAGAGTTTGTATTTTACGACTCCCTTCTCGATGAACATGGGCCGATCAGTTCCAATCTCGTAGTAGCGTGCCCAGATCGGCGAGGCCTCCGGATCCACAACGACTTTCCGGTCCACGCCTCCGGGGAGCGATCTGTCCTCGAAGTTAAGGACGCGGACCCCAGTGATCTTAACTTCTTTGAACCATGTTAACGCGCCTACGATCGCGGCAATGGTTTCGGGCGAAGGGCTATCGATCGACATCAGGTAGCGGACTACGCCGACGCTCTCGGCTCCGGACAGGGACGGATTCTCGGAGATGCGGCCCTGAGCCGGCTCTAGAGTCCGCTGGTCATGCTGCTGGCACCAGGCCATCTTCTTTCCGTTCACAACGATCTGGCATTTGAGAATACATTCTCGGCCCCTCGTCACCGCGGCCTGGATTTTCTTCTGCAGTTTGTCGTCGGCGAGGTCATAAGGCGGTCGGTGGTGCACGACATCGTCGAGGATCGCAATGGCTCCGATCATGGCACCATCGTTGAAGGTGATCCGGCTCGAGTATCCTGGCCTGAGCGGATAGAACTGCGGCCAACCACCGCTGGGATACTGTGCTTTCAGCAAGTAGTGAACACCCTTCAGGAACCCGTCCTTGTACTTCCGCTGACCCGTCGCAGCGTGGACTTTGGCGAGAAAACGTATTTCAGACCAAGTCGCGTCATTGTCCAAGGTACACGGATACTTGCGCTGCTTCAGTGACTCCTTGTGTTTCTCCCGGTCCTCTTCGCTACGGACATTGATCGCAGCATTTCCGGAGGGATGGATACTTCCGTCGTTTTTGTACCAACCGCCTAAATCCGACTGAAAGTAGAGGACGTTGTCCCCGATGCGCTTTGCTTCGGAAGTCTTGTACCAGTCTCCTTTCTGGTTCGCGCAATCACGCCATGAGATGGCACTAGCTGACATGGTAAGGAGCCAGAGGCACGTGACGAGCCCAAGAAAGAGCATTTGTTGTGATGGGCTGAGCCTCTCTATTGAGATATTTGGTCTCATACGTGCATTGTAAAGGTTTGTGTATTGCCTTAGAAGCGATTTCAGCTCACTTTTGCCAAGTACAAATGAAAAGATCTTACCGTCTATTGATCCTATCGCATTTAATATTTCTGACTACAGTCGCATTTCTTATTGCTTCATTTTCATCGCTCACATTATCTGCTGAGAAAGGCTCGCCAAATATTCTTTTTATTCTTGCTGATGATTTGGGGTATGGCGATGTGGGTTGTTATAATCCGAAATCCAAAGTGCCGACTCCTCACCTCGATCAGTTAGCACTTGATGGAATCCGCTTCACTGATGCACACAGTCCTTCCACGGTATGCACTCCTACACGGTATTCTGTTTTGACTGGTCGGATGGCTTTTCGTACGGGAATGAGAGGTGTTTTTACAGGAGCAGGGGGTCCCTGCATGATTGAGGAGGGTAGGATGACTATCGGGGGAATGCTTCAGGAGCGTGGATATAAAACGGCCCTTTTTGGGAAGTGGCACGTTGGCATGACTTTCTATGACAAGGGAGGGAAGCCAATTAATAAAAATGGTCTCGAGGCAGTTAAGAGAATCGACTATTCAAGAGTAATTCCAGACGCGCCGGTTCACCGAGGTTTTGATTTTTTCTATGGTAGTATTTGCTGTCCTACAACTGACTGGCTCTATGCTTTTATAGAAGGTGACCGTATTCCAGTTCCTCCAACGAAAATAATTGATCGTGGTCCACTTCCCAAGCATCCATACTCGCAAGATAATCGACCAGGAATGATTGCCCCAGGGTATAAGATGGAGGAGATCGATTTGCAGTTTCTTGATAAAAGTTTGACATTTCTTGATCAACATGCCAAGGCCAAGGAGAAGGCTCCTTTCTTTTTATTCCACTCGACTCAGGCCGTGCACTTACCTTCTTTCCCTGCTGATCAATTCAAAGGAAAAACCAAGGCCGGTCCGCATGGTGATTTCATTTTTGAGCTGGACCATATTGTTGGTGAACTTCTCGGGGCTCTTGATAAGCACGGATTTACTGATAATACGCTGGTGATTTTTTCGAGTGATAATGGTCCAGAGGTCCCGACCGTCCTATCGATGCGTAATGATCACAAGCATGACGGTGCCAGGCCTTGGAGGGGAGTTAAAAGGGATAACTGGGAAGGAGGCCATAGGGTTCCCTTCATTGCTCGCTGGCCCGGTAAGATTAAGCCCGGTTCGACAAGCGCTCAGACCCTTTGCCTCACGGATCTAATGGCAACTTGTGCGGCTATTACCGGTGCAAAGATTCCCGAAAAGGCCGGTGAGGACAGTGTAAACATGCTGCCTGCCCTATTCTCAGAGGATCAGGGTAAACCGATTCGTAAATACACATTGCATCAGACAATCAGTCTAGCATTGGCCATTCGACGTGGCCCATGGAAGTACCTTGATCACAAAGGATCCGGAGGAAATAACTATACTCGGGCTGGTCGTTGGGGGATGAAACAGTACATCGTTCCAGAGAAAGCGCCTCAGGCTCCTGGGCAACTATATAATCTTAACAGTGATCCCGGGGAGACTGAAAATCTGTATTATAAAAATCCAGAAATTGTTAAGGAATTAAAAGAAAATCTCGAGCAGTTCAAAAAGAGTGGCCGGAGCGCCCCCCTTTCTTGATAGAGAGATTATAGGGGGCGATGAAAGTGTCATGATGCTTTTCCAGAAGAACCTAGTGTAGTCAGAATGTCTACCGGCAGATGGACCCGTATTAGTTATTTTTCAGATTCATTCCAATGAATCAACAGGTTCGTTTCTTTCCGGTCACCGGTCACCGGATTGACGCATGGCACCGGTTGCTCCATGACGGGGTCCGGTAGCATGCCCCGCCTTGTTAGCTCCACCTCCCTGGCGAGTCGCCGTTGCTCCGTCCGACTCAACATCACCGGCCTCGATAAGCTTTACCAACGGAGGATGCTGCAGGGCCTTCGCGGTTACCTGCCCAGTTTTCCCGGGTCCCAAAAACAGCTTTTTCCCGCCGGGCAGTGGAATTCTCAGCGGCTTTTTGGTTTTGTTTATAATATCCATGAGCGAACGCAGGATAACATGAACTGGGCCATCGTCCAGTCTTCGCACTCCTTTCTCTCCTGAAGGGGAGGAAAGTGGTATTTGTGATTAAGCGGAAGATCCTTATATCCCTAAATAAAGATCCCGGCCCTTGGTAAGTGCGGCAATTTTTCTATCTGCGACACTCCTCTTTAGCATCCAAAAACCGCAGTCAGGATGAATGTATTTTACCCGCCCCTGACCGAGGGTATTTTCGGCCTTTTTGATTGATTGGGCAATTTCGTCCGCAGTCTCTACGTGATTTACCTTAATATCGACGACGCCGATACCAATACCGATTTCAGGTTTAATCTCCTTCAAAGCTTCAAGATCATCGTCGGGCCGGTGAGCAAGTTCGAGGACCAGATGATCGCAGTTAAGAGAATTAAGAAAATCGATTAAGGGTTTCCACTTACCCGACTGTATTGTCTGTCCACCGTAATTTCCGAAGCAGAAATGCACAGCGGTCTTACCATTGAATGCATCGAGGACCCTGTTAATTGCTTCAGCCGCGAGTGGTCCATGTTCAGGGCTTCCGGGTATATTAGCTTCGTCGATCTGAAGACATTCACAGGGACAGTCTTTAACCTGCTCGGCTAATACGTCTGCGATAGCCAATGTCAGGGCATCAAAGTCCTTGTAGTGATTGTCTAAAAGAGTTCTCGAAAGCATGTAAGGACTGGTCACTGTAAATTTAAAATCTCCACCAGATACAGATCCTGCTCGGGCACAATCCTCAATCAGATTAAGGGAACCGCTGGTCAGAGCCGATCGAACCACTGCTGCCGGCTTGGCTCGGAATTCCATTTCCTGTTTTTCTCGAAACTCCTCAGTGTCGGTACGGCCGATGGCGCTATCGCATCCTCCCATTGGCTTTAAAAAATATTCAATCATTCCGTTAGTGTCAGGATGATTTACATCGAAACGGTAAAGCTCACCATCAGTTGGTAAATCGATGCCTGAGGACCGTTGTGTATCAAAAATGACCCGGGTCGCATCAATGACGGCCTGCTCTGAGGGTAGGGCCGATAGCCATTGTGGCACGGGATATGATCCGACAGTTGTGGTTAGGATACTTGGTTCACTCATGGGATAAATTATTCAGGAAAGGTCACGTTCAAAACTTTCGATATGTGAGGGGTCGACTCTTCGGGTCAATTTACTGACAATGACAAAGACTATCACGTTAAACGTTACTGCCAAGCAACCAAGGTCGATGAGGCGTTTAATGTATTGAATGCCTTCCTCAGAAGAGAAAATAAAAGTCGCTAGCACAACTGTTCCGCCAGTACACATGCCGGCGATGGCTCCGTTGCGAGTCCCTTTACGTATGTAAAGGATGTCAATTGCTGTAGGAACTAACTGACAGGAGAAGGCCATGGCCAGGAAAAAGAATTGGAGAATGGTATCCATCCAACCCTTTCCAAAGTCAGTATTTTCTCCAAGTGAAACAATGCCAAGAGCTATTGCAGTCGTGATTATAATTACAATCCGTCCAACCCAGGCACGTTGTTTTTCGGTGGCATTTGGATTAATTCGATCGTAAAAATCTCTCGTAATAACTCCTCCGAGGGCATGGAGGTTACTATCAGCAGTGCTCATTGAGGCGGCCATGATCGCGACCATGATGATTGATACCAATATCACTCCAAGGCCTCCAAGCATTACTGGTAATTGTTCGCTCAACATAAATACCGCAATCTGATCTGGGTCATTAAGTCCTTCAGGCAGGTTCTCCGCGGTCAGGTCTTGATTCGGATCAATGGGTGGATGCACGGCTCTGCCTACCAAACCAACAAGCATCACTCCGAAAAGGAAGCACGCCGGTAAAACGACCGCAAAAATCACAGCGCTTTGACGAAGGGTTTTAGAGGATTTTGCAGCGTAAAAACGCATCCATTGTGCTGGCTGAACGATGCTCGCCAGTGAGGCAAATAAGCAGAAAGTGAGGATCCACCATGGGTTCCACTTAGATTCTTTTGGGTCGTGCATTGTGAGTTGCTTAGGGTCAAGTTCAGCGACCTTACTAAAGAAAGGTTCAACTCCTCCTAAACTCATTATTACTGCAAAACCGGCCAGTAAAGCGCCGGACAGAAGTAGAAGACCTTGCAGTACATCAGTCCATGCAACGGAGCGCATTCCACCGACTAGTACGTAAATGAGGGTGACTAGAGAGAGAGCAGCTGCTCCAAAGTCGAACATGTTTTCACCAAACAGTTGTTGAGCGAGCATCCCGCCGGCCTTGATCTGAATGATGATGTATGGAAGGACATAGAGTATACCCAGTACTGCCACCACGAAACGGATTCCAGTTCCACCGTAATATCCTGCTATCATGTCTCCAGGAGTCACATAACCCCTAGCTTGGCCCAGTTTTCTTATTCCGTTCCCGAGCAGATAGACGGCTGCTCCAGCAACTGGTAGATTCAGTGCGAGGAACATCGAGGAAACGCCATGCTTGTAGACTAGGCCTGGAAAACCAAGTAGGGCAACGCCCGAGAAGAAAGTGGCCATGATTGTCAGTGAGGTGACCAGCAGTCCCTGACCCCGTCCTGCAAGATAATAATCCTCCTCAGTTCCTTTACTTTTCAGGTATCCGAAAATGCCCAGCCCGAGTAGTATTAATAAATAGATGACTAGGACAATTTTCGGGGTATTCCCAAGGTCAGTGTTAGAGAGCAAAATGATCAGATCACTCATTGTCTTGCCCCTTTCCCCATAGGACCCGTGCAGCGACGAGAATTACTGCCGCTTCGACAAAGAACCAGAGAACGGCCCATACGTACAGGGCCGGCATACCGAACCAGAATTTAGGCTCTGATCCGGGCGGATTGATCATCAATGAGCCAGGTCCTGGGCCCATGATTAATGCGATTAAAAATATTGCAACCAAGGTAAAAGCCATGGTTCTGTGTTTTTGCTGTTTGTCGCCCGGCATACTGTCTGATAATCTTTTATTTCAAACGAACATGAGTAACTTGTCGATTCTCTATTTGAGTCGCATGCTTATTTGAAAGATGTCAATTACTATAGAGAATTTCGAGTTTCGTACACGCCCGATGAGAACGCGGTTCCCATTCCGTTATGGAATTGCTGCCATGACTGAGCTTCCACATGTTTTTCTTCGTATTACTGTGGACTTGAACGGGGAAAAGATTGATGGAATTGCCTCAGAGGGATTACCTCCTAAGTGGTTCACTAAGAATCCGTCAACACGATTTGAAGAGGATTTACCCCAGATGTATCAGGTACTTGAGCAGGCTGTTTCGTTTGGGTTAAATCAAGAATCGGAATCTGTTTTTGCCTTATGGAAAAATATTTACGATTGCCAGGAGAGTTGGGCTAATGCCGAGAAAGTTCCTCCTCTCCTTGCTCACTTAGGAACTTCGCTAGTAGAGAGAGCAGTCATTGACGCTTTTTGCCGAGGAACAGGAGATAGTTTTGCTGAAGCTCTTAGGAGTAATCAATTCGGCATTGCATTAGAGTCTATTCATTCAGAGCTGAGAGGATCTGATCCTGTGAAATGGTTGCCAAAAGAACCCAAAAAATCTCTCATTGCGCGTCACACCATTGGTCTTGGAGATGCTCTTACTGCAGATGATATTGAGAAGGAAGAGTTGTGCGATGATGGATTGCCTCAGGCATTGGATGACGCTATCCGGTATTACGGTCTCACGCACTTCAAAGTAAAATTGTCCGGTAATTTGGAATCTGACATGCCGAGATTAAAAAACATTGCTGAAATGCTCGGACAATTGGTTCCGGAATTTAAGTTCACTCTGGACGGTAATGAACAGTATCCAAATGTCATGGATTTCCGGGAGCATTGGGAACAATTTCTCGAAGATCCGATCTTAGAACGTTTTCTTAGTGATTCGCATCTACTTTTTGTAGAGCAACCCATTCATAGAGACTCTGCTTTGCATGATTCAGTCAGACAGGAGATAGAATCTTGGGAATCTGGACTCCCGATGATTATAGATGAATCGGACGGCAAATTGGACTCATTACGTAGGGCACTTGAGTTGGGGTATCGCGGAACGAGTCACAAGAATTGTAAAGGGGTGTTCAAGGGAGTTGCCAATGCCTGCCTCCTTGAATATTTGCGAAGAGAGGGAACGGGTCCATGGATTCTGAGTGGTGAGGACTTGGCAAATGTTGGTCCTGTCGCTCTACTCAATGATCTTGCCGTAATGTCTTCGCTGGGCGTTCAGCATGTTGAACGTAACGGGCACCATTATTTTTCCGGACTCTCTGTGTTTCCCCGATCCTTACAAGAAGATATTTGTGCAGCACATCCGGATCTCTATGAGTGGATTGATTCAGGTTTCGCTTCGCTTGTCATAAAGGAGGGCTCGATTCTGGCCAAATCGATCATTTCTGGCCCTTTTGGTTGTGCAGTGGAATTGTCAGAGGAAATGCTGTGTAATTTAGGTGATCCGGGTCTAAATTTAGGTCAATTCAGTAATTAAATCCTTTAAGATAAAGCTATTTTGTTTAGTTTTTTATGGTGGTCAGCTTTTTTTGGCCAAGCATTTCAATAATAAATAAAATCTATTTAAAAAATGACCCGTACAGCAACTCTCCTTCTTTTCCCTATAGTGGCTTTTGTATCAGCTGCAATGTTTTCATTTGCCGAAGAAAAAAAAGCGGCACCGCCAATTAAGGCTCTGCTCGTTACTGGGGGAGGATACCATGATTACAAGGGCCAGGAAAAAATATTAACTGAAGGAGTCAGTAAAAGATTTCCAGTCAAATGGGGAGTCATTCACAAAGATGCTAAAGGTACTAAGGAAGCTCTCAGTAAAAAAGGATGGGCCGACGATTATGATATTGTAGTCTATAATCTTTGCCACGCGCATGAGACGGATGCTTCGTTCGTGGAATCTCTAGCAAAAATTCATGATTCAGGAAAGCCGGCGGTATCTATCCATTGTTCAATGCATTCATATCATTGGAAAATCCCGGGTGAAACAAAGCACTGGCCTGCAATGCTTGGAGTCACTTCGCCTCGTCATGGAAAGCATGCTCCGATTACGATAACCAATGTTAAGCCAGATCATCCGGTCATGAAAGGATTCCCTAAAAAGTGGGTCACTCCAAAGGGAGAGCTTTACCATATTAAGAAAACCTGGCCAAGTGCCACGATCCTAGCCAAGGGCTCAATTGATAATGGCAAGTCCACGCATGACTGTGTTTGGGTTAACAAGTATGGGAAGGGGAGAGTATTTGGAACGACGATAGGTCACCACAATGAAACTATGCAGTCTAAAGAATACCTTGACCTTGTTAGTAACGGTATTTTGTGGGCAACTGGGCGTGTGAAATAATCTTAATTTGATTATTATTCTGTAGTCGCTTCCATAGCACCCTTAAGTGCAGATTCAAGGGCGTGCCAGGCTAGCGTTGCGCATTTGACTCTTGCCGGAAATTTCCGAACTCCTACTAGTGCGGCCATCTCTCCATGCTGTACTAGGTCGATTTCTGGCTCCTCATCTCCTGTCAGTAAGGCCTTGGTCTCTTCAATTAGTTTTCCTATTTCGTTAACCGTTTTCCCCTGAATCATTGTTGTCATTATTGATCCAGAGGCACGCGAAATCGCACATCCTTCAGTTTTACATGCGATTTCATTCACCTGCTCGTCTGGTTTTCTGAGATAAACTGTTAGCTTATCGCCACACAATGGATTGAAACCTTCGGCCTGATGAGTGCATGGTATGAGTGGTTCTCCATTCCTAGGGCGTTTGTTGTGAGCAAGAATAATTTCTTGGTAAAGGTCACTCAGGTCTTCCATTCGGCTACAGTTGCTCAGGATTCAAATAATGCGCAGATTTCTTTTAGCGTTTCTGTTAATTGATTGATTTCATCAACCGTATTATAAAAAGTCAAAGACGCACGTGTTGTTGCACTGAGCCCCAATCTTTTCATAAGGGGTTGCGCACAGTGATGGCCTGCGCGAACAGCAATGCCCTTTGTATCTAGTATTGTAGCGATATCATGAGGATGAACCGAATCAATAGTGAAAGACAGGACGGGCACCTTATTCTCTGCTGTTCCAACCAGTTTTATTGAGGGAATTTCTCCCAATAATTTATTGGCATGATTCATGAGGAGAGATTCTTTTTTATGGATCGTTTCCCAGCCGATGTTGGTAACATAATCAATTGCTGCTTTGAGCCCAATCGCTCCACTAATGTTAGGGGTCCCAGCTTCGAATCTCTCTGGAGAAGGACGGAAAGTGGTTCCATCAAAGCTAACAATTTCTATCATGTCACCCCCTCCCTGATAAGGCGTCATTTTATTGAGAAGATCCTTGCGTCCGTATAAAACTCCCAGACCATCAGGCCCAAATATTTTGTGGGATGAAAAAACATAAAAATCACATCCCAGATCCTGAACGTCCACTTCCTGATGAGCTACGGCCTGAGCTCCATCGATGAGAACAGGTATTCCTTTTCGATGTGCGATCTCTACCATTTCCTTGGCCGGGTTAATTGTTCCTAGTGCATTCGATACATGTACAAATGCCACTAATTTTGTACGTTCATTCAGTAATGATTCAAATTGATCCAGATCCGTTTCGCCCTCGTCTGTGATTGGTGCTGGAACGACCCGCGATCCATTTTCACCAGCTATTAACTGCCAAGGTACGATGTTAGCATGGTGTTCCATTTCTGTTATCAAGATTTCATCACCTGGCTCAAGTCTTTCATTACAGAAGCTTCTCGCGACTAGATTAATTGCCTCGGTTGCTCCCCGAACAAAAATAATTTCATCGTTATGATCGGCATTAATGAAATTTGCTACGCATGTCCTTGCCTCATCGTATAATGTTGTAGCATTCATGCTCAGATAGTGAACACCGCGATGGATGTTGGCGTTCTCCTTAGAGAGGAAATCAGATAAGCGGTCTATGACGGCCTGTGGCTTCTGAGTCGTGGCGGCATTATCGAGATAAATTAACGGCTTCCCGTTAATCTCTTGGTTAAGGATTGGGAAGTCTTTTCTGAGATCTGTATCTTCTTTCATCTGTCCGACTCTCTTTAAATGAACCTTACGATGGAAACATTCAAACGGATTTCTTAGTTTTAAGGTTTAGTATTGTTTGTTTCTCAGGTCTATGGGAGCTTTAAATATAGTATATGTCTGAGTCAAAAGTATTAATTATTGTGGGTGATGCCAGTGAGACGCTGGACACAATGTATCCTTTTTATCGCCTTCAGGAGGATGATTTTATTCCTGTAGTGGCCGGTCCAGAGAAAAAGTTATACCAGATGGTGATGCATGAAGTGAAGCCTGGATGGACCATTACGAAGGAATGGGAAGGGTATACGATTAAGGCAGATACAGCATTTGATGAAATTAATCCTGAAGAATATCTTGGTATTTTCTTTAGTGGGGGCCGGGCCCCTGAATACATAAGAGATAATCCCGACCTGATAAGGATAACGCAGTGGTTCTTCGATAATAATAAACCTATTGCCAGTGTCTGTCATGGTGTTGAGATACCGGCGCGTGCTGATAGAGTCCGCGGTAGGAGAATGGCCACGGTTCCAAAGTGCCAGTTCGATCTTGAAGTGTGTGGTGGGATTTTTGTGGATGAGCCATGTGTAGTGGATGGCAACCTTGTTTCTGGAAGAACATTTCATGATAACGGGCATTATCTTGGCCACTGGATAAAAATGCTCATTGATGAGAGAGAGAAGATTGCATAAGTAGACAGTTGTTTTAATGATGGATCGTAGAAATGCCTGTCTTTGGATTAAAGGATTTTCCCCTTATGGTCAGGAAGTCGGGCGGGCGAAATGATCATTGCAGGCGTCCAAGCCCGAATTCGTTCCCGATACGCTCAACCTTGTTGCCCCGCATCTGCACTTCTATGAATTTGGAACTGGCGAAGGGTTTGCCGTCGGCACTCTTCAGCGAAGCCACTCTTTTTTTTGTGGCAACGTCAAAGATGTCCGGTGTGTGGCAATAGGCATATTTACCGTCAAGGCTGAAGGTGATCCATCCGTGTCCTCCCATGCTGAGATTAACATGACCCTTTGGCTTGGGCGGATTGCTGGTGATGTCAAAGATAAAGAGTTTCTTACCGGCTTGGTCACTGATCCATACCTCCTTTTCATCGGGAGTCATGCCGGCTCCATGGGTGCGGTGTTTGATTCTTTCCCCGGTCTCGGGGTGAGTTGCATAAACTCTGTTCGTGATGGTTCCCTTCAGTAGGTCAACTACATCCATCCCAATATGCTTACCTAGGCACACAAAGACCCGCTGGTTCTTACTGTCGATGCAGTATGGGAATACCCCTGATTCTCCTACCGGTGAGATAGTTTGCACCGGATGGCCGTCTACAGCACGGAATTTTGTGAGTGTGGTCTGGGTTCCAAGGAAGACGAACTCGCCGTCAAGGCTTGCAATGCTGTTATGGGCGTTGGGTCCAACTTTGATATGGTCAATTTTCCTCCCGTTGGCGGCATCAACGACAATGAATCCACTCTCCGGTGTTCTCCACCACCATCCGGTTGGTACGTAAATTCGTTTGCCGTCAGGAGTAATGCATGAACGGTCACATCCCATCTCGAATTTTGATTCCCATACCTTTTTGTCGGTTTCCGGATCAAAACATCCTAGCCGGCCTTTACTGGTGGAGTAGTAGAGCTTGCCGGTTACTGTGCAGCCCGTAAAGCCGCGTAAGCCATCGGCAAAGACCGGTATGTCAATGCGCCTGACAAATTTGTGTCCGTCATCAATGTCAAAGACCATGATGCCGGGCTCTGCAGTTCCTTGTTTCTGTGCTCCGTCGGGGGTGCTCATGTAAAGGTATCGTTTTACGGGAAGTAGCCCGGCACTGGACTTCTCTTTGCGCGGAAGCACAACTACTTCAGCTCCGGTTTCAGGTCGCCAAATTTCCATACCTTCTGGCAGGGCAAAAGGATCGGATTCCTTAATTGATGCGGCTTTTTCCACGCTGTCGACAATGATGGAGCGGGCAAACATTTTCTCCGGAGTGACGCAGATCCAGTTGACCTGATTGAAGCTTGCTGATGCCCGTGTCCATTTCTTGTCATCATCATTGCGTCGTAGTGGAGCTCCCCAGCACCCTTCTCCTATAAAAGTAATCCCGTTCTTATCATCACGAACAAATCCGTGATCATTACCAGGGTCCTTGGACGGGCGGACAGGCCATGTTCTCTTCACGACATGACTGTCACATTCGATGACCAAGTTCATGCCATATTTATAGAAGTCATTTGCCCATGCATCATACTGCGCATCTTGCTCTCTTTTGCCTTTGTGATGTGGTCTGAAAGGGTGGTGATATTGGGCCACTTTCCACTTAACGTCCTTGTTTTCAGAAAGATCTTTAGTGATCCATTTTCCCTGAGCTCCTGCGCGAACAATGTTACTGTTCAATGTATAGACCCGCATGAATTTTTTTCCGAATTCTAAAGCGTAATAATCTTCCGGTCTTGGAGTATCAAATAACCGGTGCACGTCCAAAGCTCCTTCGTGGTTTCCTCGTGCAGCTATAATGGGGACCATCCGTCCATCTTTTCCCGTGGTTAACTGCCAGTCGTCGAGCCATTCGGACCAATTTTTTGTTGATGGAGTTGATATCATATCACCCCCAAAACATACAAACATGGGGCGAAGCTTAGAAACTGCTCTATTAGCATTTTGTCTTGCTCCTCTATTATTACGACTGTCTCCTCCTGCCACGAAGGAGAAATTCCCTGGATCTCCTATAGCTGTTTTAAATGTAAAACGTTTACTTTCTGAATTACTATCCCTTATAACGAATGCGTATACAGTGTCAGGCTTGAGTCCTTCTAACCGAACGAACCGATTCTTCAGTTCCAGATGAAATGTTTTACGGCCCACTTCTTTTTGAAGTGGGTAATTATTTTCTTTATCAACAACGTCCGCTTCGCCGTAGTGGATCTTTGCTCCTAACCCGTCAACTTTGCACCAACCTATTGTGGCACAAGATTCAGGAGACGAATTCCAAATGACTCTGTATTTGTCTGTCTTGGCAAAGACGTTAACTGTTAAAATAATAAATAGAATGAAGAGATGGGGTATTTTCATGTGCTTATCTAGGCAACAGGTCAGCATCATTGTCGCATTTTATCTTAAGTGCAAGTAATAGGCACAGGGGAATAATAAAATGAGGTGTTCTGAAAAGCATTTCAGGGATCCAGTTGTTTAGGCTTTCTATTATGGAGGATTTATTAAAGTGAGTCCATGGGCGCGCTATTGAAGTCACAAGGCCCCACAAAATCATATAAAGTAGACTCATTTTAATGAGCTTTCTTTGTGTGAAAATTAATATTGCGGCAAGGAAATCCAAGATCCCTGCAATAAATAAAATTAGATTAGCGGATTCTTCTTCATGAATTCCAAGGCAAATCATGACCATTTCTGTGAAGTTTCCAGGCCTTGAATGATTTAGCCAAATCCAATCGTGTCTGAAATTAATTGCGAACAGTCCATGAAATATAAAAGTCAATGCGACGCTGACTTTGGCTAACAGTTCGGTAGATCTATTGAGATCTTTTTTGGCTGTGAAAAGAAAAAGCACCAGAGGACAAGTGAATTGAGTTGTATGTTCCAGTAGATTTCCGATTCCGATCCGGTTGTCCAAGTACTTAAGAAAAGCGAGAAAGACTAAATTAATGCAACTGATTAAATAAATGCATCTGTATGATCTTTTGCGGATTGGTATCAAGGATACAGCAGCGAAAAACAGAAAAATAAAACCCTGAACAATTACGCAATATCTGATTTTCTTATCAATCTCGAGAGAAGTGACCCACCAGTTCCAATCCTGTCCGCTCAGTCTTGTAATGATGCCGGACATCATGTTTTCGTCCCACAAAAGAGCCCTCAATGGCATTTGCCCGTTAAAGCACAGCCATGAATGGCCGATGAACATAATTGCACAAGTTGATTTCAGGAACCACTCGAAGACCTTTAATTGTGTATTCTCCGAATTTTTCATCGCGAAGGTTCTTTGATTTTTGACCTGAGCGGGAATAGGATATAGAGATTCCTAGTGTCGAATTTTAGACACATTTTATTTTACGATAGCGATTGTCCTTTCTGTCAATTTCAAGTCAGGGCCTTGGCCAGAATGGATTGGTTCAATAAGGTAGATTTTGTTCCATCGAAAAATTTTCATCAGCTTCGTTTAGGGGTTCATATAGATGATGACGATTTAAATCAAGCAATTCACTGCGTTACTCCTAACAAAGCTGTTTACAGAGGTGCTAGAGCGATCAGGTTCCTTGGATTCAGAATGCCGCTATTGGTTCCCCTTGCTTTATTTATGTGGTTTCCTGGAATGATCTTTGTTTCAGATAAAATATACAAATTAATCAGTAGGAATCGCTATTTTTTGAGTCGTTTTGTAGGATGTAAAGATGACTGTTCCTTAGATTTTTCAGAAAAGAAAAACCCAGACGATTAAAAACCAAAAGGTCCAGTTGACGAGGACTGATGACTTATTCATTGTGTAAATTGATCATGAAATTTATTTGGATTTTTTATATTATTTGTTTGGGTTTTTTAAATCTTTGCTATGGCATCGAAAATATCGGAGGCAAGAAACTTTCTCCTAAACAATCCTCTGCACTAGTTGAGCCTTTGAAGAGGGCAGGTGCAAACTCCGTAGAATTGCGCAATGCTATTGCACGTATACGTAGTGAAAGGGCTGAAGGTCTGGCTTTTTTGATTCAGCATATGCCCGAAAGAGATCTCAAGACTCTCAGTTCAGATTACCTTATTGAGAATGTAAACTATGCTTATAAAGCACGATCCGAATCAGATTGGGCAAAGTCAGTCCCTAAGGAGATATTCTTTAATGACGTACTTCCTTATGCGAGCATCAATGAAAGGCGGGACCGTTGGAGAAAAGATTTCCATGCTCGTTTTTCTCCGCTTGTGAAGGGAGCAAAAACACTCGAAGAAGCGGCCCAAGTGCTCAATAAAGAGATTTGGAAAATAATTAATGTTAGATATCATGCTCGGAAAAGACCAAAACCTGATCAGAGTCCTTATGAATCGATAGATGCCGGATTTGCTTCTTGCACTGGGCTTTCAGTGCTTCTGATAGATGCTTGCCGATCCGTTGGAGTGCCTTCCCGTTTTGTTGGAACTCCAATGTGGGCAAATAAAAGAGGCAATCACAGTTGGGTGGAAGTGTGGGATGGTAATTCCTGGCAGTTTACGGGTGCTTGTGAGTATAGCGCTGCCGGGTTAAGTAATGCTTGGTTCAAAGGTAGTGCTTTGAAAGCAGTCAAAGAAAATCCCAAGCATGCAATTTATGCGGCGAGTTGGAAACGAACTAAAACGAATTTCCCTCTAATTTGGGATCTGGGAATAGATTATGTATTTGCAGAAAATGTGACTGATAATTATACCGGAAATATAGGGAGTAGAGTCTTTATCCAAATTTTTGATAAGCCTGGCGGTGAACGCGTGGCCGCTGACGTGGAGGTGTGGATGGCTGGAAGTAAAGTTGCCTCAGGGCGGACTCGCGATTCTACCAACGATACTAATGATATACTTGGACTGTCTCTGAAAAAAGGAATGGATTATGAACTGAAGGCTGCAATAAAAAAAGACAAGGATTGGAGTAAATCATTTAATGTTAAAGGAAAGCGAGACGAAGAAATACAATTTTTCCTATCAGAGTGAGTAGGAAATTAGAAGTCTGTTGTACGTCTTTCAAGGATGCGAGGGTCGCGTATGAATGTGGTGCTGACAGAATAGAACTTTGTGAAAATCTTTCAGTTGGTGGAGTGACTCCTGATACTGATCTTGTAAGATCGGTTATTTTAAATGTGGAGATCCCCGTTTTCGTACTTATCAGAGCTCGTGGAGGTGATTTTAATTTTAACGATCATGAGGTGGAGGAAATGATTAGCTCTATCAAAGAAGTTAAGGATTTGGGGGTTCATGGCATAGTGTCTGGGGCATTAAAGGAATGTGGTGAAATTAATATAGAAGTTACAAAGCATATGCTTGAAATGGCGAGGCCGCTTCCTTTCACATTTCATCGTGCATTTGATGAATGTGCTGACCATTCAATTGCAATCAGTCAGTTACGTGAGATCGGAGTCAATCGGATACTAAGTTCCGGGGGCTTAGTCACGGCGAGTGAGAATCCTGAAAGAATTTCGAAATTAGTTAGGGATTCTATGAATAATCCAAGAATTATCTGTTGCGGGGGAGTGAGATCTTCCAATATATCAAAGCTCTTGGAAATTGAAGATACTATAGAATTTCATTCCGCCGCTTCATTATCTGATCCAGGTGTTGATGCTGGGGAGGTTAAGGAATTAAGTAAGCTCATTCATGGAGATTTGAGGTCGGACCGATGAGGTGGGTAATCTTTTAAATTTTCAATTGCTTCTATTTCCAAATAATATTATTTCAGAAGATTATATTTTAGTAATATGAAACGTCGTAGACTTGGTAGTAGTGGCATAACTGTTTCTGATATATGCCTAGGAACAATGACCTTTGGATTGCAAAGTGATGAGAAAGAGTCTTTTGCAATCATGGATCGTGCCTATGATGCCGGGGTTAATTTTTTTGACACGGCTGAAATATATCCGGTCCCTCCATCGAAGGAGAACTTTGGCATAACAGAGGAGATCGTTGGTCGATGGCTGAAAGATAAGCCAAGAGAATCGTTGATCATTGCGACCAAAGTGACTGGTCCTGGGCATGGTTGGTTTACCCCTCCTGTCCGTCATGGAATGACTGCTCTTGATCGAACTCATATTGTTGCTGCCGTTGAGGGTAGCCTTCGGAGATTAGGTACAGATTATATTGACCTCTATCAAACTCATTGGCCCGATCATGGCATGAAAGCGGATGAAACATTGAATGTTTTTACGGATTTAGTGGATCAAGGTAAGGTCAGAGCCATTGGCTGTTCCAATGAAACTTGCTGGGGTTTGATGAAAAGTCTCTGGTCCTCTGATGAGAATGGTTTGGCTCGGTACGAGACGGTACAGAATAATTTTTCAATTTTGAATCGTCGCTGCGAGAGTGAATTGGCTCAAGTTTGCCGTAAAGAAGGAGTCAGTTTGATACCATATTCACCCCTTGCTGGTGGAGTTCTAACTGGGAAATATCAGGAAGGAAAATTACCTGAAGGAGCAAGGTTCAGTGAGTATTTTTCAAGCGGAGGTGAAAGACAAAAAAAGATGGCATCTAGGTTTATTAATTCTAGGACCTTGGAAGTGACAAGCAGGTTAAAAGAAATAGCTGATGATCTAGGAATAGGTGTTACCACTTTAGCTACGGCATGGAGTAAGCAGCATGATTTTGTAGCATCTACAATTATAGGTGCTTCTATGTTGGCTCAACTTGATGAGACTCTCGCAGCATCAGAAATCGATCTCGATGATGAGGTTATGAAAAAAATAGACCTCATTGAGGAGGAGATTCCAAGGAGTTTTGGCGAAGACGGATTGCGTAACCTTTAGTCGGTTTTGTTTTAGGGATTATTGTCGCATTAAGCTATGCGGCATCCTTATTCGCCTTTTTTCTAAGAACGGGGCTTTTTTTTCCGTCAACTACAGACCGATTAATTGATATTTTTTTGATATCTTTATTACTTGGTAGTTCGTACATGATATCAAGCATGAGCTTTTCAAATATTGAGCGAAGTGCTCTGGCTCCCGTGCCTCGCTTAACGGCTTCCTGAGCCAGCCCTTGGAGGGCATCCTTGGTTAGGTTTAGTTCAGCTCCTTCTAATGCAATTAGTTTTTGATATTGCTTAAGCATTGCATTTTTAGGCTCTGTTAGTATCCTAATTAATTGTTCTTCGCTCAGTTCATCTAGAGTGGAGATGATGGGTAGTCGTCCGATAAATTCAGGTATGAGGCCGAAACCTAATAGGTCTTCTGGTTCAGTAAGCCTCAGTGTTTCACTTTTGTTCTTTTCAAGTTTATCAGAGGATTGGTCATCGGATTTAAAACCCATGATTCCTTTGCCTAATCGTCTTTTTATTACGTCTTCGAGACCCACGAAAGCCCCACCACATATGAACAAGATCTTTTCGGTATTTACCTGTATGTAGTCCTGTTGTGGGTGCTTTCGACCACCTTGTGGAGGAACATTGCATATCGTACCTTCCAGAATTTTCAGTAAGGCTTGCTGTACTCCTTCTCCGGAAACATCCCGCGTAATACTTACATTTTCTGTCTTGCGTCCGATTTTATCAATTTCATCAATATAGATAATTCCTAACTCGGCCTTACTCACATCATTCTCAGCTGTTTGGAGGAGCCTCAATATAATATTCTCCACGTCTTCACCCACGTAACCTGCTTCGGTCAGCGTAGTAGCATCAGTGATACAGAAAGGAACATTAAGGACCTTTGCCAGTGTCCTTGCCAGTAATGTCTTTCCTGATCCTGTTGGTCCGAGGAGCAGAACGTTACTTTTTTCCAATTCGACTTTTGAAAGTTTTGAGAATTGATCGCTTTTTATTGCTTTGGCCCGTGAGCTGTCGAGTTCGCCCCGATCATGAAGTATCCGCTTATAATGATTATGCACTGCTACTGACAGGACTTTTTTGGCATGATCTTGGCCGATCACGTAATCGTCTAGTTTTTTGCAGATAGTAATAGGGTCTGGAATCTTGAGGCCCGTATCATTAGCTGAAACATCTGAAATCTGAATTTCTGAGTCCTCGTTAATTTCTTTATCGAGGATGTTTTTACATACCACTATGCAACTGTCACAGATGTACACGCCTGGTCCGGCAATGAGTTTTCTTACTTCAGAATGGCTCTTTCCGCAGAAAGAACACATCGTTAAATTTGAGGCTCTGGCCATTCTTTTACAATTTCATTAAATAATTAGATTTAGAGTACGGATGGTCATTCTATGACTTGCTCTTCTTCTTTGTTTCATCTGAGATGTCTTTTTTGCTTTCCATGACATGGTCCACGAGACCGTAGTCGGCTGCTTCTCTAGCGCTCATCCAGTGATCTCGGTCAGCGTCCTTTTCAATTTGCTTTTCTGTTTTTCCGGTATGTTTTGCCAGAATCTTATTGAGGCGCTTTTTAAGCGAGTACATGTGTTCTACGGTCCTCTCAACATCCGAAGCTGTTCCACTCGCGCCTCCAGATACCTGATGAATCATGATGTCGGAGTTTGGCAGGGCAAAACGTTTTCCAGTGGTCCCGGCACTTAATAGAACGGCTCCCATGCTCGCGCACATCCCAATGCAATACGTATTAATGTCGCATGTTACGAATTGCATCGTGTCGTAAATGGCAAGTCCCGCAGAAACTGATCCTCCTGGAGAATTAATATACATGCTTATGTCTTTGTTTGGATCTTGCATTTGGAGGAACAGAAGCTGAGCAATGACGGAGTTGGAGATTTGATTGTAGGGATCAATCTCACTTCCGATAAAAACTATCCTGTCCTTTAATAATCTTGAGTAGATATCATAAGCGCGTTCGACGCGACCTTCAGATTCTATGACGGTTGGAATGACCATGTTGCTGACATTTTGTTGCTTGTCATTGCTGAGTATAGATGTTGGAAATTCTGGCATTTTTCTAATAGGGGGATCTGTCAGTTTCTTATGTGGCTCTCTTCTGTTTCAATTGATAATCAAGCGCAGGGCCTTGCCTGACGCAAGTTAGCTCAGATCACTATCCTTTTACAGTTCTGTATTATTTTATTTCGTTTCTAGATTCTCGGCTTCAACTTCTTTTATTACAGCTGAATTGCGCAGTAAATCGAGGGTTTTTTCTATTCTTATTCCGTTGTAAATTCTACCAAACCCGTTCTTTTTTTCGAGCTGTTTAGTGAGTTGTTTTACGGATGTTTTTTGGCGGGCTGCGATTTGAGAGACACGTTTCAGAATTTCTTCTTGGCTAACATCTATTTTTTCTTTTTCTGCAATTTGCTCCAGGATGAAACTGGTTTTGACACTGGAATGGGCCTGTTGCCCTGCTGACTCAATTATTTCTTCCTGGTGTTCAACAAGTTCATTTTCAGAAACGCCGCGCTCTGTGTTGGATGAGAATATATCATTTACTCGGCTCTGAGTTTCTCGCATGACTATTTCTTTGGGCAGCTCAAAATCCAGATCTGAGTTTATTTTTGAAAGAATCTGGTTTGTAATCATTTCCTTACGATAGCCTTTGCGTTGTTCTTCCATCTGTTCACGAAGAGCACTTTTGATTTCTTCTAATGATTTCCCGGGATTAATTTTATCGGCGAATTCATCATTTAGATCTGGAAGGATCTGTTCTTTAATTGAGACAATTTCCACTTCGTAATCAATCGTTTGTCCTCTGAGTTCTTCGGCTTGATAATCTTCAGGAATTGTGACACTCAATGATTTGGTGTCGTCGATCTTGGCCTCGACAAGGGGTGAGCAGAATCCTGGGAGGAAGGAATCATCAGTTATCTTGAGCCAGAACCCTGTATTTTGAGCAAGAGTTGCGGGGGCAAGAGGTATGACTTCACCGACAGGATTTCCATCGATACTACCTTTGTAGTTGATGACTACAAAGTCATTCATTTCTACTCCACGATTTTCAACATCGTTATAATCTGCAAAGCGCTCTCGTATTTGATTGAGTGATTCATTGAGTTGATCGTCGGTAACTTCAATTTTTGGAACTTGTACTTCAAGACTCTTGTAATTAGGTAACTCAAATTCTGGAGCTGTGACTAATTCGATGGTTGCCGTGTAAGTGCCATCAATGTTGTGAGATTGTTCGCGGATTTCGGAGATTCTTATAATATCAACATTTTCTTCCTGTGCCTTCTGCATTGCTTGTTTCATAATACGCTCTTCGAATTCGCTTTCTATCTCGGCCTTGAAACGCTTTTCTATCACAGCTTCGGGAGTCTTTCCTGGTCTGAAGCCGGGTATTTTTGCCTGCTTGGCAAAGAGCTTAACAATTTGATTCCTTTCAGCTTTAGCGCCATCAGTCGGAACCTCTAAACGCAGCAGCGCTTTGCAGTCTGGTATTTTTTCGAGATTAATTATCATCGGGCGGAAATTCTAATGATGAATTTTCAATTAGCAATACCCAAAGGGAATATTGTTAAGGACAAATATTTTTTTTTGGGGATTATGTGTCCCTAGTTTTTATTTTTTGCGGGGAAAGCTAGTATCAGTCAGATAAGCGCTAAAATCAATGGACTGATTGAGATGTGTAAAAATAAAATATTATTCAAGATTCCGGACTGAAAATTTCATAAAGGATTCCGTCAATTACGATTTGCATATTGACTGCCACTGAGAGCCACTTTGCGGTATTCGCGTCTTGATTAAGTAATTTAAAGTATTCTTTGGAGCCGAACTTTAACCGCTTGGCTGTTCGGTCTTTTTGTTCTGGGACCAGTGAATCGATCCAAGCCTCTTCGTTCTGGAAAAATGTTTTTCCTGCGATGGTTCTCGTCGCTTGTTGTTCAAAACTTATTTGATTGCCGTATTGTGATTCTTTGTAAGCGGTTTTGAATGCTTTTGACTGATTTGCTTGTTTGAGTTGTTCGCTGGCTCGGGCAGCAGCTACTGCGCCAGAACCACTATCACTCTTAGCGAGTCCTCTGAAACTTTCTTTTTCAAAATCTCTCTGGAACCAATTTTGGTTTTTGATCGAAGGAAGTGCTTGTGAGTTGGTAGGATTTGCCGAATCAGAGTTTAGCTTACTGGAGCTGATTCGATTGCCCATGGATTGTCGTGCGACTGGGATGCCTCTTGACTCTTCATCTTCAATTATTAGGTAACTTGTGTATGGAGTGACAATGCCCCACTTCCTTGACAATGCTACTACCTCTTCTTTGAGCTCCTTATTTTCACCGTGCAAACGAATCTCTTCCAGCAAGTATCCCACGCGTCGAGTCGCCCATAATTTTGGAATGAAACTGTGTTTTGATTTTTTTCCGATTTTAGTTTCGAATTTCAACTTCACTTTTTCCCCTGCGATGTTCCCATCAAGTTCAAATCTAATACTTCTATCATTTTCCTTCTTCTTTGTTTTGTAGCGTCCAAATATTACCAGTTGATCTCCCTTAAAGAGGTCAGGAAGATTATTGGGGTGCTGCTCATTGAGTCGAACGTTACCTTCGGTTTGTATTGATATGTTTGCCATGACCGGTTGAGAAACTTTTTCATAGAATCTAGAGATTTTGTGCTCGATATTTTCTTCAGGGAGAACGTATTCGGTTGAAGCTTTTGTTTTCTGGGAAATCAAGTCGAGGAGCTTGGTATTGATATCGGTTCCGATTCCGAACGAGAAAATGCGCATATTTCCTTTTATTTCCTGTCTTTTCTTAACTAGTCGATCAATAATTTTATCGGTTCTGGTCTCTCCAATCGTGGGTCTTCCGTCAGTGATGAATATGATTTGGGTTGGCCGGATGGATTCTTCATTTCCTTGTTTCGAGATAGTTTCTATAGCTAGGATTAAGGCCTCTTCTATCGCTGTGCCTCCTCCGGCTTTTAGATCTTTTACGAATTCCTTGGCCTCTTTGGTTTGCTGTTCTTTCGCTGTTCTTAATTTATTAAAAAGAGTTTCAGTTTCCGTTGAGTAGCGGATAATATCGAACCGGTCTTCTGGATTGAGTTGATCGATACAGAATTCTAGAGCGGCTTTAGCCTGATCTAGTTTCTTGATTCTCATTGATCCTGACGTGTCGATAGCAAAAATTATATCTTTAGGAATAACCTTCTTATTTTCCCATGATCCTGGTGATAGAAGCATTGCGTAGTATCCCTGATCTGATTCATTTTCATTATGAGTTAGAAAATCAAATCCTATTGGAGACCCTTTTTGTGAGTCAGTAGCAAGAAATAATTCGAAATTAGTATCCGGTATTAAATTTTCTTCTTCGTATCCAATGACTGCACGTTTCTTGCCTTTCCTGTTCACATCAATTTGATGGCTTGGTGAATAGATTGACTTGAGCTCTTTGTCAGATTCAACTGTCACTTGGACTGAAACGCTTTTCACTGGAACAGATAAGAACTTTTCAGCTCTCATCGCATAACGATAAGAAGTGATGCGGCCATCCTTTTTTAGAATTTCAGTGTATTTGATTTTGATATTTTTTTCTTTGCCGGGCTCGATAGGAAAGATTCGAATTTTAAACATGCCGTGATCACTGTATTCCATAAGAGCAGGGTCTCTTGATTCTCTGACAATCTTCTCATATATTTGTTTTGCTTTTTTAGCATCAAGAAGTTCCGCTTCCGTCATTTTTCCGTTCACCTCCATTTCGAACTTCTCGATCTTTGCGCCTTTAGGGATCGGAAACATGTAAGTTCCTTCGACTCGTTGTCGGGACGGATTGTAAAAAGTTTGTTCCAAAGTCGTATGTGCTATTTGGTTCTTAATCTTTACCGATACGTTGTTCTTTCTAAGCTCGAGTGGTAGGAACCTGTGTATTGGTCTTGGGGGCCTGGGAAAAGGAGGGTGCGGGGGGTGCGGGGGATGAGGGAAAATGAATGGTTCGTCGGTAATGATGAATCCGTGTGCTAATGCTTTTTCAGGAACGACCGTTATCCATGATGTAAAGCAGATAACAAGGGCGATTAGCAAATTACTGTAATTTTTCATGTTTCTAGTTAAAGAACGTATTAAAATACATTTTCTTAGAACTTTTTATATTTGTTTGTCTCTTATCTGATTCTAATGAGTGAGGTCTTGGGCATTGAGATCGTCAGGGAAAGTAACCTTTGGGTTCTTAAATGAGTCGTGGACGACTCTTACTGGCTCTCCAATAAGCTCGAGGGCTGAAACTTCGTCAGTGACTAGATGATCGTCAATGATTGCTTGTTTATAGGCTCTCTTCAGTAGTTCGGTTTTGAATATTTGCGGAGTCTCCATGGCCCATAGAGATTTTTTACTAATACTTGCTATGATTGTTCCTTCAGGATCACAGCGCTTGACTGTGTCGGTGATTGGTCTGGCGCTGGCAGCGGCACCATATTTGATGGCGGTTTCGAACACCTTTTCGATTTGTGCGGGTCTAATCCATGGTCTGGCCCCATCATGAACGGCAACGTATCCTGATTCTTTACCCACATGCTCTAAGCCGTTCGCTACTGAGTCCCTTCTTGATTTTCCTCCGGTGCAAATTCTAATTTTATCTCCCGTATTAGTATCAGAAATTAGATCCTTAATTTTTTGTATACTTTTTTCATTAATGACAATTATTACCTCATTTACGCTAATGCATTCTAGGAATGCATTAATGGTATATTCGATGACAGTGCTGTCCCCGATCTTAGCAAGAATTTTATCGAAACCCATACGGCTACTCAAGCCTCCGGCTACAATAATTGCTGTCAGAGAATTATTCAGAACTTCTTGAACTTATGAAAGTCGCTGCATGACTCCGGAAGAAAGAGTCTTATTGTCCACGCGACCTTCAGTTTTTTGTTGTAAAATTTTCATCACTTGCCCCATTTCCTTTCTTGAGGTTGCTCCGGCCTCATTTATGGATTCGTCGATAAGTTGATTAATCTCCTCTTCACTTAGGGCTGCAGGAAGATACCCTTCGAGTATGGTGACTTCCTTCTTTTCATTTTCTGATAGATCATTTCTTCCGGCCTCTTCAAATTTTTCAATTGAATCGTGTCTCTGTTTGATTGCTGTTCGGACAACTCCGATTTCAGCGCTCGCGTCCAGTTGACCTTTGGCTCCACATTTTTCAATGGTTGTATTCGTGATAGCCGTTTTTAATGAACGTAACACGGCAAGCTTGAGGCTATCCTTTGCGCGCATCGCGTCTTTAAGATCAGAGGTAATTGTTTCAGAGAGTGACATGGGGTAACTTTCCTTCCTAATTTCAAGAATGTCTAACAAGTAATAACTGCCAAATGGTATTTGGTGTTTCTTGATAATTTTTCAGGAGACATATGTGTTTAAAAGGATTAATTGGAACTGAAGCAAATGAGTGACAAGAAAACGAAGAGACTGTTCTCTGTATTTGGAAGCATTTTTTTTGGGCTTTCAGTTGCCGTTATCGGTTTAATTTTTGTGTATGGTTTGTTGGTGGCATATGGAAAAGCTAAAGAAACTCGTTCTTGGCAAGTGACTTCCTGCCTTGTTGTGAAGTCAGAAATCCAAGAATTCAGACCAACGCCTAATAGCCCATTCTATTATGTTTCAGTGGTTGAATATGTTTATAATTATGGAGGAAAGGACCGTACAGGAAAATCTATTAAGCGTGTTGATGGTCCCAGCTCCAACCGGAAAAAGGCCGAAAAAAAGATCGCGCCATTTCCTGAAGGAAAGCGCACTCAATGCTGGGTCAATCCAGATGATCCCGATAGGGCGATCCTTAAACAAAGCACCTTGGCGCCTCTCTATACGCTCTGGTTTCCGGGTTTGTTTGTGGTTGCAGGGATAGGAATTGCACTTAATGCAATTAGACGTTCAATAAAGAATGGGTAGTATTACTCTCGAGTCATTGGGATTAATGTTTTCCCGGACTTAGTTGTATTTTTTGTTTTAATCATGCAAAGTTTTAAGATGGACCCGAAGTCTCAGAATTTTGTGGGCATTGTGGTGCAGATGACCATTCTTTCTGTGCTCTTATTCGTGCAGAGTTGCTCTGAAGAAAAATCTTCAGATTCAGAAGGGAGAGCGGGACAGGTTGAGATTTTAGAGGACTTCAAATCAACCGCAGTTGGGGAAATGATTGTTGCTCCTGGACTGCAGAACAAGAAAGTAATTAAGCCGCTCGAAGATGCTTGGCGTAGAATCGATCCGAAGAAGGACGGTTGGAACTCTGAGGTGTTGAGTGAATCAGCGACTAAGAAACTCAAGGAGATGGCAATCATTCTTCGATCACCAGAGAAATTTAAGAATTCAAACATGGACCAATTTGCAGACGACAAATATAATGGTGGCCCTTTGCGACCTGAAGTCTTTGAAGAATATTTTAAGAATAAAGAATTTGCCGTTTTTAGGGGAAATCCTGACAATGCTAATCGGGTTCCTTTGTCTGCTGCTTTGAATGGACTGGTTTCGTTCTTTGATAGCTCTTCTGAAATTGAAGTTGAGCTTAAACTTTATAGGATCAACTTATTGAAGTACCGGTTCAGTGCTCAAGTGCTCGTTCATATTTCGGGGCCCGTTAAGGGGCAGCAGATTCAAATTAATTCTGAGTGGAATACTTTTTGGACTTTATCTGAGGAGGACCCCAAATTACTTGGCATTGAAGCCCTTTCTTTTGAAGAAGTTCGTAGGTTGGGTAAGGGGAGTGAAAAACTCTTTGCAGATGTGACAGGCTCTGTGTTTGGCGAAGAGAGAGCTTACCTTGATCAATTCTTGAGGTCTACAGATCATTGGAGGTCTCGGTTAGCTCGTGATTTTGGATTGGATGTTGTAGCTAATCACGGTATAGCTCTTGGCGATGTGAATGGGGACGGTCTGGATGATGTATATATTTGCCAGCAGGGAGGTCTTCCTAACCGACTGTTTATTAGAAGCCCTGAGGGTAACCTTAAAGACATTACTGCCGAAAGTAATACTGGATGGATAGACTATTGCGCGAGTGCCTTAATTCTTGATTTCGACAATGATGGGGACCGTGATCTGGCCATATCTCAGGACTTTAAAATTCTTTTCATGGATAATCTTGGTGACGCTAAATTTGAACTTGCTCTTGGCCTCGGAACACATGCCCAGACCTTTTCAATAACGGCATCAGATTATGATAATGATGGTGACTTGGATCTGTTCCTTTGTGGTTATAATCCGCCCGCGGGTTATGAGGGAGAGAGCGGCGTGATGGGTGAACCGATGCCCTATCATGATGCAAAGAATGGCGGAAAGAATAAACTTCTTCGAAATGACGGAAATTGGAATTTTACGGAAGTGACTAAAGAAGTCGGGCTCGATCAAAATAATGATAGGTTCAGTTTTGCGGCGAGTTGGGAGGATTACGATAGGGACGGTGACCCTGACCTTTATGTGGCTAACGATTATGGCCGCAATAATCTCTATCAGAACAATGCAGGTAAGTTCGTTGATGTTTCGAAAGAACTGGGAGTTCAAGATATGTCGGCCGGGATGTCTGTGAGTTGGGGAGACTATAATAGGGACGGTTTATTTGATTTATATATTAGTAATATGTTTTCGTCTGCCGGTAATAGGATTACTTATCAACGCCAATTCAAGTCTGATGCAGAGTCAGTTCAGATCGAAGGTTTTCGCAGGCACGCGAGAGGTAATTCACTCTTTGAGGGGATTTCTGGCAATCCATTTAAAGACGTTAGTGAAACGACAAATGCAACTATGGGCCGTTGGGCATGGGGTTCACGTTTTGCAGATATAGATAATGATGGCTGGCTTGATTTATTGGTTGCTAATGGATTCATTACTTCTCCTGACTCTGGAGATTTGTGAAGCGTTTATTGGCGACAGGTCGTGTCGCAGTCTCCTCTAACTGCTAATGATGGAGAAGATAAGAGTCTTCTTTATAAGCAGGGATGGAGGGCTCTGAATAGATTATTGCATCAGGATCGATCCTTCAGCGGAAGAGAGAGGAATTGCGCATTTATTAACTGTAAGGGTAAAGGTTTTGCTGATAATTCGGCAGTTACCGGATTTAATTTTGCTGATGATGCGCGGGCCCTAGTTGCAAATGATTGGGATTTTGATGGTGATTTAGATGTTTGGCTCACATGCCGCAATGCTCCGAGGGTCAGACTTCTGGAGAACCGCTCAGAAAAGAATACAGAATGGTTGGGTATTAAGTTGGAGGGTGACGGTATCAAAGTTAACCGAGATGCAGTAGGATCGACTGTGGAGGTGTGGATTGAAGGAGTAAGTTCCCCGCTTCTTAGAACAGTTCATGGGGGAGACGCATTCTTATCGCAGACGGGTTCTTTCCTGCATTTTGGGCTCGGAGATTCGAAGAAGATAAAGAAAGTTGTTGTTAAGTGGGGAGCAAATTTCTCAAGTGAGATTCAGGGAATTGAATCGTCTAATTTTTATATTATTAGCTCCGAATCTCAAGAGGCAGTTCCTTGGGTTCCACCAGTACTAAAACCTCTAGTCGCTTCTGAGCAGAATGTATTACCAGATGAGGATGAAGCCCGCATCGTGTTGCCTGCGCGGCTCCCTTTCCCAAAGATTGATGGTTTTCCAGAATACAGTGGGCCTGTCCTTATCAATCTTTGGTCTGCTACTTGTGAGCCCTGTATTGAGGAGTTGAAAGAATGGGCATGGGGTGAAAAAAAATTGGCAAAATTAGGACTGAGAATCCATTTACTGAATGTTGATGAGAATCAAGAAACTTCCTTGGCTTTTCCTTTTAAGAGCACTTCTGTTTCGATGGAAGGTATAAGGATACTTGATCTTTTTCAAAAAGCGGTTCTTGATCGGTGGGTAGACTTGCCAGTGCCAAGTAGTTTTCTAGTCGATGAGGACAATAATGTGGCTGTAATTTATAAAGGAAGGGTATCTTTAGTGCAGATCCTGAATGATTCACGAATTCTTAGTGCTTCAAAAGATTCTTGGAGGGTTTCTGCGGTTCCGTTTCCTGGTCGCTTCATTAGTCAGTTACCTGAACCGGATCCTACCCGAGTCAGTTCGCAGTTATTAGATGCTAATGAGCCAAGGCACGCATTGAGTTATCTTGAACAATTCAATCAAAAGTATCCGAATTCTCCTGACGTTATAAGGATGATGAAAATACTTAGAGGAGGGCTGGGCATAAAAAAAGATGAAGGTATGCAATTATTGGAAATGGCTAATTCTTTGCGTGATGCTGGTGATAATCGTTCAGCTATTGAAAAGTATAAGGAAACACTGCGCCGCTTTCCGAAACTTATTGAGGCCGCAGAAAATTTGGCTTGGATTTTGGCGGCAGATAAGGACTCTTCAATTCGCAAGCCCAAAGAAGCGAAGGTTCTTGCCGGGCGCCTTTGCAAAATTACTAATAATAAGAATCCTGTCTACTTAGATCTTCTCTCCATTGCTCAGGCCGCAGATGGAGATTTTGATGGGGCAATAAAAACTATAATTAAAGCTATCGAAGTTTATGGAAATGATTCTGAAGCATTGTCTGCTCAAAATAGGCTTGAACTTTATCGTCAGAATAGGTCCTACATTAAATTATAATGTTATAAGATATTGCGTGTGGCATTGAAATAATCTAGTGTCTGAAGGATGCGATCAATTGTTTTGCTATCGTTCCTTTTTTCTTTTAATGGGACTTTGGAACTCAATGCAAATGAGCATGATATAAATTGGGAGGAAGCTAGACAATTCTGGGCTTTTGTAAGCCCTTCCAAAGTCGATTCACCAGAAATTGATGATAGGGGATGGTCTCGAGGGGATATTGATCTTTTCGTTCTTTCTGAGATGAAAAAAAATGGGTTGGAGCCTGAGGGCGATGCCAGTTCAGAAGTTCTGATTAGAAGAATTTTTTATGATCTTATTGGTCTTCCTCCATCATCAGATGAATTGGAAAGGTTCAAAGAGGATACTGATGAAAAGAAATATGAAAGATTAATTGATAGTCTCTTTGACCGTCCTGAGTACGGTGAAAAAATGGCGAGTACTTGGTTGAATATTGCTCGTTATGCTGAGGATCAGGCTCATCAGGTTGGTAATAATGTAAAATTCTTTTATCCTCACGCTCACCGATACAGAGAATGGGTGATTAAATCATACAATAGTGATTTACCATACGATCAGTTCATTCGGTTACAGTTAGCTGCGGATAAAATCGAAGGGACTGGCAATGAGGATCTCGTTGCCCTTGGTTTCTTGGGTTTGGGACCTCAATACTATGATCGAGGTAGGCTCGAAGTTAAGGCTGAAGAATGGGAGGATAGTGTAGATGTAGTTAGTCGAGGATTCCTTGCCCTTACCGTTGCATGTGCAAGATGCCATGATCACAAATATGATCCGATAAGTGTCGCTGACTACCATGCATTGGCTGGGGTATTTGCGAGTACTCAGATCCACAAACGTGAGTTGGATAATGAGGGCGGGTCTAAAACTGTGATACATGTGGTGAAAGATGGAAAAGCACAAGATTTGCCGATATACAATAGGGGCGATGTTCAAGACAAGGGAGAGGTTGTTCCTAGAGCATTTTTGAAAATACTATCAGGAGAAGCTCCAAAAATATTTACGAAAGGCAGCGGCAGGCTTGAGCTTGCTGAGGCAATTTCCGATCCGCAGAATCCATTAACTGCTAGGGTCGCAGTTAACAGAATTTGGCAAATGCTATTTGGACGTGGATTGGTTTATACAACAAGCAACTTTGGCCATCTAGGTGCTCGCCCGACTCATCCTGAATTGTTGGATCATCTTGCCATTTCATTCATTGAAGGGGGATGGTCGGTGAAGAGTTTGATGAAGAAGATTCTGTTGTCCTCTACTTATAGGCAGAGTTCTCTCGTGTCTTCTGATAAACGGATAAAAGATGAGGAGAACAAGTTCTATTCATATTTTAAAAGGAGACGACTTTCAGCGGAAATGATTAGAGATTCAATGTTAGTTGTTTCCGGAGAACTTGAACGTGGGGACAGTGGAAATGAATCGAGTCTAATTTCGAATCAAAAGAATTTGAGACGAACTGTATATAGCAAAATCAGCAGGAAGGAGCTTGATCATTATTTGGCTCTCTTTGATTATCCTGATGCCAATATTCACAGTTCCAGTCGCGATGAAACGGTTACCCCATCCCAGAAGCTTTATTTTCTGAATAGTTCATTTGTGTTAGCCCGATCTAGTGCAGTAGCATTGGCTTTAGTTACTGAGGACAAAGCCAGTTCCATTGAGAAAATTTATCGTAGAATTTTATCTAGACCTCCATCAATGGAAGAATTATCGAATGCAATGGAATTTATAAGAAGTGGGAAAGAAAAAGAAAAGGAACGTTGGTCAGGACTTGCTCAGAACTTAATAATTTCAAACGAGTTTATTTTTCGTGATTAATCACCAGAATCAAAATTATATCAATCGTCGCGAAATGCTCAGTCGTTCTGCGATGGGGTTCGGTGCTCTCGGGATGGCGAACATTCTCGGCGGGAGTAATGCGGCTGCCTTAGATTCGCTTGCCGGCCCGAAGAGGGATTTTTCCCCTCGTGCTAAGCGGGTCATTTTTTTGTTTCTTAATGGTGCCCCTTCTCACATTGATACTTTTGATCCTAAGCCGGATTTAGTGAAGCACGAAGGAGTGAAGCCTGAGGGTAAATTATTTAAGTCAGCTAAGGCTGGTTTCTTGCCTTCACCATTAAGGTTTGATAATTGTGGTAAATCAGGCCTTCAAATCAGTGAGTCTTTACCTTCTTTGGGTAAAATTGCGGATGATCTTTGCGTGATCAGATCAATGCATTGTGATGTTCCTAATCACGAGCCGGCTTTACTACAAATGCATACTGGAGTTCTTCAACCAACGAGACCTTCGATTGGGGCTTGGGCACTTTATGGTCTAGGATCCGAAAATGAAAACTTACCGGGGTACGTTGTGCTTAGGCCAAGCCCAAAAATTGTTGTTGGTCCTGCACTTTGGAGTGCAGGTTTTTTGCCTGCTAAATTTCAGGCGTCAAGCGTGATCACTCGTGACATGTCGTTAGATAAGCTTCTAGCAAATATTAAAAGTCCTGGCTCTGCGAAAAGTGAACAGAGGCAGCAGCTTGATCTTCTTGCAAAAATGAACGATGCACACAAAAAGAGAAGAGGAGAAGATACTGTGCTTGAATCCCACATATCTACAATGGAAACGGCTTACAGGATGCAGGTAGAGGCAACTGATGCTTTTGACATATCTAAAGAATCTTCCAAGACAAGAGAGAATTATGGTACTACAGAGTTCGCCAATTCTTGTTTGCTTGCCCGCAGATTGGCTGAAAGGGGAGTAAGATTTACAACGGTATATTATACTAAGGGATCTAGTAATCAGCCTTGGGATACGCATGAAAATCATTATGCGTCCCACTCAAAACTCTGTGCAGAAGCAGATAAAGCTGCCGCGGCTTTAATTAATGATTTGAAATCTCGTGGTCTTCTCGACGATACTTTGGTCGTATTTGGAGGAGAATTTGGCAGGACACCATACGCGCAAAAGCATGATAAAAAGAAGCCGGGCCGGGATCATCATCACACAGCTTTCTCTATGATGCTTGCTGGTGCCGGTCTGAAAGGAGGTTTTGCTTATGGAGAATCTGATGAGTTTGGAATGAACGCTATTGTTAACCCTGTCCATGTGCATGATTTACATGCTACAATTCTTTATCTCCTTGGCATGGACCATGAAAAACTTACTTATCGCTATGGTGGGCGTGATTTCCGTCTGACTGATGTTTCGGGCAGGGTCATTCATGATTTAATGACCTAAATTTCAAATTTTATATTTCAGTTGGCGTAAACTTCAAGTTTATGAATTGACCAGAACTTGCCATTTGAAGTCCCTCGTTGTGTGACTCTAATATGGCGGGCTGTTGTGGGAGGTAATACAATTTCAGTGATCGTATGTTGGCCTTTTCCTGTTATAATTGATTTCCCCCAATCTTTGCCGTTCTTTGATGTTTCAATGCTGTAGTATCTTGGGTAATCTTCGGCAGATCCAGAGGAGTCAAGAACGAGTGTATTGATTTTACGTTCATTGCCCATGTCAAAGGCGAACCACATGCCAGGTATCTGTGAAGTGCCAGTTTCCCATCTAGTTTTAATGTTCCCATCAATTGCGTTATTACATCCTTCCTGTCTGTGACTGGCGGTGAACTTCCATTTTCGCATTTCTATGAGTGGTATGGGAGCCATGGCTATAATTTCCGAAGATTTCCACATCTCTTTACGATCCTTGATTTGTGCTCTGACGGCGGCAACTTTTTGAGCTGATATCATCTCTGAATTGTTCCCCCAATTATTTCTGATATAGGTTAGGGTCGCGGCGATCCATTCGTCATCATAACTTTCAAGCGGTAACATAGGTCCCGGGAATTTTCTCCCATCCAAATCACCAATCATTCCTTTAAGCATAATTTTGATTGGAATGTCCTTGCGGCCATGGACTCTTGGAGATCTAGGGAGAGGTGCGCCTAGTGTCAGATCGGTTCCTGCTACAGGGGTTCCTTTCCCGTCAGAACCGTGGCAGTTCATACATATTGTCTGATAATTTGTCCTTCCTAAAGCAATGAATTTAGTTTCTGTGCTCTTGCGTTTGGCTTCTTTTATTTTAGCCATATAATTTCCGGTAATTGCTTTTAATGTTTCATTTTCCTTATTAAGTGAAACTACTTCTTCAATGATTGCTGGGCCTCCCTCCGCGCCTGTTCTTACAAGTGTCAGCACTATCTGTATAGCAATTTCGATCTCTGGATCATTTTTCATTTTTGAAATTGCTGGTATTAATTCGGTGTTGCCATTTATAAGTTTTTCTTCGCATAAACGGATCGCTGCAGATCGTACCCTTTGATCAGAATCCTTCATCGCTCTGATAAGTAATTCGTTATCCAGTAACTCTAACCCTTCCAGTGTCCACAATGAGTGGAGCCTTCCAAGACTTGAGACGCTCGATTTTGGTTCCATTACGTTGGATTTGAGTTTAAGTGCGACGGACTTATCCTTGCGAACAACAATTAATTTTTGAGCGGTATCCCTCCACCATCCGTTAGGATGAGAAAGGTGAGCGACCAATTCTTCGGACTTTGCATTTAACATTTGTGGCTTCTTGCCTCTTTTAGTTGACTCGTGAACTACCCTGTAGATACGTCCGCGTTTAATGTTTTTATCTAGTCCATAGTTTTCTACTACTCCTCGGAGATAGGATCCTGGCCTTACCCAGTTTCCTTCTTGAATGATTCCACGATACATATCACAGATATAAAGGCATCCGTCAGGGCCCGTTCCAGCATTAACGGGTCTAAAATTGGCATCTCTCGAGCGCATAAATTCAGTTCCAGGGGTTGCGTTCTTCACGATAATCTTACCATTATGATTAACTATCCTTGCTCTGCGAACCAAGCGACCCACAGGCTCCGGGATGAAATAATTTCCATACATTTCTTTAGGCAATCGATCTCCTCTAAAAATGTGCTGTCCTGCACACCCGGTAAAGTTGTTCAGTGTTAGATTGCTCTTCCGGTAACGGCCATGTCCTCCCTGCACGTCAGGAATTTCAACTAAAGGAAAGACAGTTCGAAATCCATTTTCTTTCTCACCAGGCAAAGATATTTTTCCGTATATCATTGGTCTTTGAAAGTCCATAGCTGGATTCTCTCCACCACCTGTGCAGAAGAAATTTCTTCCAACATCATCGTGGGTGACTCCCCATTGGCCAGAACCGAACGGCAATTGTTCAGCAATAATATGATCATCTTTCCAGCGATATCTTTTATTCGTGTAGGTCACATACATCCAATTATCGATGTTCCAATCGAGTCCGCTGGGCTGGTGTTCGAGGTTTCCTCCTCGACTCCCGCCCTTAAATACGAGCTTTTTTTCATCGGCGATTCCATCACCATTGGTGTCACGATAAGAATGCAGGTCAAAGGTGTTGGTTTCACGAATAATAACCCTGTCGTCAATGGGCTGTATCATTCTTGGCAAAACTAATTTATCGACAAAGACTGACCTCTTGTCCATTTTTCCATCGTCGTCCGTATCTTCAAGGAGGATAACTCTGCATACCGGGCTGTGCTGATTTTTCCCATCAATGTCCTGCATGTAGGTGTTTAGTTCTGCGACGTATAATTTACCGTCCCCGTCCCATGCGATAGCAGCCGGTTCTTCGACCATTGGCTCAGCTGCAACAAGTTCGAGGCTGTATCCTTCCTGCATTTCGATTAGAGCCATGCTTTCTTTTGGTGAGTAAGTCCTTCCTTTTTGGTTGTAGAGCCTTTGATCAAAGGGGGCAGCTGAGAGAGGTGAGGCCAGAACTAGGGAAATGAATGTAATTAAATGCAGTGGATTTTTATCTAACATCGTAGTCTTTTTTATAAGCTATTCTTTTAATTAAAAGGGTCTAGTTAGAATCTTAATTATTTAGATTTGGGCATTTATTAGGTCCTAAAAGATTATCTTATTTATGGAGTGGTTTCGAATTCTAACTTGTCCCTCTCCATAAGCGGTGTTTGTTATCTGTCTGATGGCAGAAGAGGAAAATAAGACTACAGAAGAAGAACTAATCGCAGTGCGGCGTGAAAAGCTTTCTAGGTTGCGTGAATTGGGCGTGAATCCTTTTGGAGGGAAGTATGATATTGAATCTGATATCTATGAATTGAGGGATTCTTTTAAGGAAGGAGAGAGCGCAAGGATTGCTGGGAGAATCACTGCTCACAGAGATATGGGTAAGAGTCACTTCTTTGATGTCTCTGATTTTCGTGGTCGTATCCAGTGCTATTTAAATGCTAAAGAAGTCGGTGAAGAGCAATTTGAAATTTTCAAACAGTTGGATCTTGGTGACTGGATAGGAGTAGAAGGAGAAACATTTAACACTAAGGTCGGAGAGCCAACCGTTAAAGTAAAGTCCTTCACTGTTCTTTCAAAGTCTCTTAGACCTTTGCCTGATAAGTATCATGGGCTCACGGATAAGGAAACGCGGTACCGGCAAAGATATTTGGATCTCATTTCTAATGAGCAAAGCCGTGATATCTTCCTCAAGCGTTCCTTGATGGTTCGTGAGATGAGAGAATTTCTTCAGGACCGCGGATTCATTGAAGTTGAAACGCCAATGCTACAGGATGTTCCAGGAGGTGCAGCGGCCAGACCATTTGAAACTCACCACAATGCTCTGAATATGCCGCTCTACATGAGGATCGCTCCTGAACTTTTCCTTAAGAGGTTACTAGTTGGAGGAATGACTAAGGTCTTTGAGTTAAATAGAAACTTCCGAAATGAAGGCATTAGTAGGAGGCATAATCCTGAATTTACAATGCTAGAGGCTTATTGGGCATATGCAGATTTCGAGGCCATGGCCGATCTGGTGGAGGAAATGGTATGCGCGCTCGCAGAAAAATTCTGTGGTGGGCTTACTATTGAAACTGAAGATGATGAAGGGAATACCATAAAGAGCATAAACCTTAGTCGACCATGGAAGAGGGCTCCATATAAGGAGCTAATTAAGAGTGTTGCTGGGGATGACTGGTTCGATATTAGTGACGAGCAGAGGCGTGAAAAGTGTCAGGAACTTGGAGTAGAGATTTCATCTAACATGGAGGATTACGAGGTGACTCAGCAAGTCTTCGAGAAGCTCGTGGAAGAGAAAACATTTGATCCTCTTTATGTTACTCATGTGCCTAAGGAACTGGTTCCTTTAGCAAAGCAAAACAGTTCAGATGATTCTATTGTTGATGTATATGAGTTAATTATTAATGGTCAGGAGATTTCCCCAGGGTATTCAGAGCTCAACGACCCTGATGTGCAGCGCGCACGCCTGGAAGAGCAGGCGGGTGAAGAAACACAAAAAGTAGATGAGGAGTTTCTTATGGCTCTTGAGCATGGAATGCCTCCTGCTGGTGGCATAGGAGTAGGAATCGACCGCCTTATTATGATGCTTACTGGTGCTGATTCGATTCGTGACGTCGTACTTTTTCCGCAATTAAAGAAGTCAGGAATAGAAGATTAAGCTGAAAGAAAAGATTTATCAGAGTAGTCTATCATAGGTAAATTACTCTATTAGTTTCCAGTGGCCAAAAATTTCAGTCTTTTTTTAGCTTTAAGGTATTTAAAACCTAAGCGGACATATGTTTCTATAATTACTCTAATTTCGGTTCTTGGAGTAGCTCTTGGTGTTACGGTTTTGATTGTTGTCATTGCAGTGATGACTGGTTTTGAAAAAAGATTAGAAAAATTAATTTTAGGTTTCGAGCCGCACCTAATGGTTCAGCAACAAGTCATAGTTGATCCTCTGGAATCTGAATTAGAATCAGGAAGGTGGGATATTCTTAAGGACCGATTAAAAAAAGAAATACCAGAGATTAAGGCCGTCGCTCCTTATGTCACTGGACAGGTTCTTCTCCAGTTTGATGTTGATGATTCACGAAGGCAGGCAGCATTGATGATGATGGGAGTTGATTCTGAGGGGAACCCCCTCACTGAACGGGTCAAAGAAATTATTAATGCAGGTGAATTGGATCTCTCCTACAAGCCAGAACACGGTAAGTATGGTTGTTTGATTTCTATGCAATTTGCCCAGCGTAATGGAATAACAATAGGAGAACATATCGAAGCTTTCTCAACTGCTGACATTGAACCGATCGTTGCTAATCTTTTTGACGCAATCGATAATAATCAACTCAGTGACGATGAACTCAGATCAAGAGTCAAAGAGCTCACTGAAAGTATCAAGACACCAAAGGACATGATAGTGACTGGCATTTTTGATTCAGTCCGATACGGAGAAATGATATTAGTTCCCTTAGAGATAGGGCAGGACCTTTATGAATTGGGAGCCGATGTTCATGGCCTGTCTATTGAATTGGAAGACCCTTTTTTGGCTAATCAGATTAACAAAAAAATAAGTGCATTATTGCCCTTTGGTTGGAATTCTGAGACCTGGATACAGAGGAACAAGCAACTCTTTGCTACGATACGCAATGAGAGGGGAATGATGTATTTTGTCTTATTCTTCATTATTCTTGTCGCTGCTTTCAGTACAATGAACACCATGATAACCGTGACGGTTCAAAAACGTCATGAAATTGGTGTGATGAAGGCTCTTGGGGCTCGGGTTTTCCAGATCGTTGGAGTTTTTATAGGGCAGGGGCTGATTGTGGGTTTGATTGGATCTGTTTCCGGTCTCGCTGCCGGATCATTGGTACTTTATAATAGGAATGGTATCCGTGATGTATTGGCTCAGAGGTTGGGGCTGGAAATTTTCCCTGAAGAAATGTACGGCATTGCTGAGATTCCTGCACAGATCGTTCCAAGTGATATAGCCATCATTTGTTTTGGAGCTTTCCTCCTGTGTACTTTGGCCGCGCTTCCTCCAGCCTATATGGTTGCAAGACTCGATCCGGCTAAGGCCTTACGCGATTAGTTTCTTGTACGGACCTGTATCCTAAGGAATTTAGGCATCTCTTTTTTGATCTTGTTTATTGATCTCATTGTGATTGATGAGAACTCATTCAGACCAGGGTGTGCTATAGAATTAGCTTCATAAAGATTGTCAACCTCTGTCCAATTCTTCAGGTTTTCCGAGGACTGGATTTTGAATACAAGGTCATCAGCGGAAAGTCTTTTGTAATAATGGATCTGGAGAAAATTATCTTTAATCTCAAAATGAATGTTGCTGCTTGTCCCAAAAGCATACTCCATTAAATCTTCTCCCTCAAAAGAGGTAGCATCTGATGAGCCCGGGTTCCCATTATTCTGAACACTTGGTCTCCAACTGGAAGGAAGCCCAGGGTTGAGTC
>LWDU01037109.1_pt1 | contig 98539 bp, 104 predicted proteins | sample 727161 | NCBI WGS metagenome assembly LWDU01 (sample SAMN04566230, study PRJNA314399) | hydrothermal vent metagenome | isolation source: deep sea hydrothermal plume seawater | place: Mexico: Gulf of California, Guaymas Basin | collected 2004-07-11 | reverse complement strand
ATCGTCCAAGAAAAACATTGAACTTCAAAACACCCAATCAGGTGTTTTTTAATTCAAACCCTTTTGTTGCACTTACTACTTGAATCCGCGAAACATATTATAGAGTATATACAGGCTAAATACAATAGTATCCACTTCATCACAAAAGGGAGGGAGATTCATCATGGAAACAAATGGGACGATACTTGTGACAGGGGCAACGGGGCAACAGGGAAATGCCATTGCAACCAGCTTGCTCGGACAAGGGAAGAATGTAAGGTCGCTTACACGTCATCTCTCCAAAGGAGAAGCGCTAAAGAGGATGGGATCGGAAGTGGTAGAAGGAGAACTGACGGATCAGGCCTCACTCGAAAAGGCACTGGAGGGCATAAAACAAGTCTTTCTCGTGACCACCCCCTTTGAGGCCGGAATGGATGCGGAAGTGAAACAAGGCCTGACTATGGTGGATGCTGCCAAGGCCGCCGGTGTGGATCATTTGGTTTATTCCTCGGTAGGAGGTGCAGATCAGAAAACCGGTATCCCTCATTTCGAAACAAAATGGCAGGTGGAGGAATATATCAAAAAGGTCGGAATCCCGGCGACGATCCTGCGCCCCGTTTTCTTCATGGAAAATTTCGGTTCCCCGTGGATGCTTCCAGCAATTCAAAACAAGAAACTGACCTTTCCTGTTCGTCCCGATCGGACCCTTCAAATGGTTTCATTAAGAGACATCGGGGCGTTTGGGGCCGCCGCTTTTATACGGCCTCAAGACTTTATTGGCCAGACCATTGAGCTTGCGGGAGATGAGATGACCCTTCCTGATGCGCTCAAGATGGTCTCCCAGTCGATCGGTCACACGATCGAATACGAACTTCTTCCAGACGAACAGGCCGAGGCCGCCTTGGGCCACGATTTTGCCGTGATGTTCCGTTGGTTCAACGAAGTAGGCTACAACGCCAATATTTCGGCACTTGAAAGGCAATGGGGAATTCCTCTGACGAAATTCAAGGAAGTGGTTGACAAGGCCTCCTGGGCAAAGACTGATTGAGGGGTCCTGAGGAGTTTTGACATTCGTTTTTCAAGATTTTTTATAGCGAGGAGATTTTACAGAAATGGATTTTCGGAGTGAACAGGGTGAGGATGGTGATTTTGTCAGGCAGAAAGACCAGTTTCGAGATTGGGTGAAAGGAGACTCCACTTCTTATTATCCTGCCGAGGCCGGTCGCTACCACCTCTATGTCTCCCTCGCCTGTCCCTGGGCGCATAGGACGATGATCGTGCGCTCGCTCAAACGGCTTGAGAGCGTCATTGGCGTCACGGTTGTAGACCCGATTCGTGACGAACTGGGTTGGGCATTCCGGAACGGTCCAGGGCATTCTGAAGATCCAATCAACGGGTTTCAATATTTGAGCGAGGCCTACAAGGCATCGGACAAGAAATTTAACGCCCGCGTGACGGTTCCCGTTCTTTGGGACAAGAAGCGAGGCCGTATCGTGAACAACTCAGAAGACGACATTGTCCGGATGTTGAATCAGGAGTTCGATGCCTTTACGGACAGCAATCTTGATCTTTACCCGGAAAGGCTCCGTCCTGAGATTGATGAGGTGAATGACCTGGTTTATCCCAATGTGAATAACGGGGTCTATCGCGCGGGGTTCGCGACGACACAGAAGGCCTATGAAAACGCCGTCCAAAGACTATTCAAGGCCCTCGACACACTGGAAGAATTGCTTTCATGGCAACGCTACCTCGTGGGAACCCAGCTTACCGAAGCAGATTGGCGGCTGTTTCCGACCTTGATCCGGTATGACGCCGTCTATCACGGTCATTTTAAATGCAATATCCGTCGTATTATCGACTACCCGAATTTGTATGGATATCTGAGGGACCTTTATCAGCACGACCGGATTTCAGAGACGGTGAATTTTGACCACATCAAGCGGCACTATTACATCACGCACACCGACATCAATCCCACCCAAATCGTACCCCTTGGACCCAAAATGGATCTCCAATCATCCCACGGTCGTGAGCGGTTAAAATATGCAGGGAGGGCTCTGATCCCTGGATGGACACTATTAAACCAGGGGGGACATAAATGAGCATTCAATTAAACCATACCATCGTGCCGTCACATGACAGGGATAAATCGGCTGCATTTTTCTCAAGAATATTAGGGCTGAAGAATGAAGGGGCGGGCGACCATTTTGTTTCCGTTCGTGTGAATGATACCTTGACTTTTCTTTTTGATCAAGAAGAAGAATTTGATTCTCATCACTATGCCTTCAAGGTGAGCGAGAAAGAGTTTGATGAAATTTTTGGACGGATCCAAAACGAAAAGATCCTTTACGGAAGTAGACCGTCTCAACGCGAGGACATGAATATTTACGAGCATGATGGGGGACGTGGTCTCTATTTTTGTGACGTGAATGGACATGTTTTAGAGGTTCTTACAGTGGAATAAAACCATGCTGAAAGAGATTATATTTGATGATCGAAGAATTATTGGGATGGAGTTCGATGGAGGGATCACCCTTCAGGAGATCGAAACATTCTGGGACAAGATCGAATCGATGCTTGAAAAAGAACAGAAATTGCGTGTCTATGTTGAAGTGAAAAACTTTGGCGTGATGGAACCGAAAGCCTGGTTTAAAAATATTCCCAAAAAGATACAGCACTTTTCAGACTTTGAAATGGAAGCCATTGTATCGGACAAATATTGGTTGGAAATATTGACGAAGATGAGCGATAAATTATTTCCCAGCATCAAAGTGAAACACTTCAGTTTCGAAGAAATTGATAATGCCAAGGCCTGGATTACGGGAACCACAGATTAAACAAGAGGAATCCTATATGACTCAAAAAAATAACGAGCCCTCCGATGGCGTTCTGGTTGTCGGAATCTGTGGCAGCCTCAGGCCTGGAAGTTATTCTCATAGTGCGTTGCGTATCGCCCTGAAAGGGGCACAGGAAGTTGGCGCTGCCACGAAGTTGATAGACCTGAGGGAATACCAGCTTATCCATTGTGATGGAAAGGAAGATGAAAGTCGATATCCCCCCAAGACGTATTCAGGCTCCGAAAAGAGGTCCACGCGGCGCAGGGGCTCATTCTGGCGACACCGGAATACCACGGCAGCTTCAGTGGGGTATTGAAAAATGCCCTCGATCTGATGGGGTTTGACGAAATTGAAGGGAAGATGATCGGACTTTTAGATGTATCCGGTGGAAAGTTGGGGGCGCTGAACGCCCTGAATGGTCTACGCGTTGTCGGGAGAGCACTTCACGCCTGGGTGATTCCAGAGCAGACCTCAATCCCAGAGGCATGGGGCATGTTTGATGATGAGGGGAACATCAGCGATACCGAATTAAAAGGAAGAATCATGGAGTTGGGAAGGCAGGTTGCGCGTTTCTCTTACCTGCATACATCCGAAGGGGCACAGGAATTTCTTCGCGCCTGGGAGGGTGCGCCATTGAACCCCGGAGGCGGTATTCACGATTAAACGGGTATTGGAGGGGGGCATGCTAAAGGTAAAAAGCACCACGTTCGTTCTTGGGATCATTGTTTCGATTTTGATGATGATGGGTTCCGCCTTTGCGGTTGAAAATACCTGAAAAGCGGCGGAGGGCGTTTACAGATATGGTCCCGGCAATGGCTATTTTTCGATGTTTGTGGTCACTCCAGAAGGCGTCATCGTCGTGGAGCCGGTGAATACGTCGCATTCCAAAGGTCTGCTGATAGCGATTCGAGCAGTGACGGACAAACCGATTCGATATCTGTTGCACAGTCATAATCACGGGGATCATTCCGGCGGCGGAAAGGTCTTTCGGGATGAAGGGGCCACAATTATTGCCCATGTGGAGGCCTACGAATGGATGAAGGTCAATCCTCATCAGGACATGGTCCTGCCGGACGAAAGTTGGGCGGGAAACCGGAAGGATATTACTTTAGGTGGGGTAAGGATTGAATTGCATTATATGGGAATGAATCATGGCCTGGGTATGACCGTATTTCGTTTTCCCAAAGAAAAAGTGGTCTATATCGCGGACCTGGTGACTCCGAATCGGGTTCTGTTTTCCATCGTCCCTGATTTCAATATCAAGGAATTTAAACGAACCCTTGCAGAAATTGAAGAAATGGAATTTGAAAGAGCGATATACTCCCATTCGCAAGCAAAGGAAGCTTTTGGTTCGAAGATGGAAGTGACACAAACACGAGAATTCATCGAAGATATACAGGGAGCGATCTTTGCGGAGTTCAAAAAGGGGACATTTTTTATGGAGATTCCCACTACCGTGAAACTCCCAAAATATAAAGAGTGGGCGATGTACAAAGAGTGGCTATCTTTAAATGTGTGGAGAGTCATGCTGGACATGCATATGGGTCCCTTCCCTTGGAGGACCGACCACGCGTATGAAATAAACGATTAGGGAATTTGCGACCGGAAGGCGACCCTTGTTAAGGAACCTCTGATGAAGTCTGGGTTGAATTTTTCGGGAGATAAAATGTCCCGCTTCTGCGTAGTAAATCGTTCCTTGACTAGATCTGCTGGGTAGTTATAAATTGCTCTATCAAGTTCTTGTACCAGACTAAAAATGAGCAGGAGGCCTCATGTCAAAAGCACGTGTTGTAGACCGCAAGCCAATGAAAGTCGAGCTCGATCCCGGTGAATACTATTGGTGTGCTTGCGGGAAATCAAATAACCAACCGTTCTGTGACGGTTCACATACAGGAACCGGAATTACTCCGGTTCCCTTCAAAGTCGAGGAAAAGTCGGAAACCTGGATGTGTCTTTGCAAGCAGACCGGGGATGCTCCTTTTTGTGACGGAACGCACAAATCTCTGCCGGAAGATGTTGAAGAATTAGACTATCCGCCAAAATCGAAAACGGGGATGCCCGCGCCAAGGAATACTGCTGAAGAACCCGCACTTGAGTTCATCCATGCTCTGGCTGCAGATGGGCTTGAAAAACTTGGGCATCACGGCGAAATGGCGGCAATGGGTGTTCCACGCACGGATCTTCCTTTGTGGGAGGACATTCAAATTCTAACCGCCCAGCTCCACCATCGGCCTTTGCTCGAAGACACGGCGGTTGGAACAGGACTTGTCATTGGCCCAAATGCACAAAAACCGCTACGCCTAGAGATACCGATATTGATATCCGACATGAGCTTTGGCGCGCTTTCCGAGGAAGCCAAGACCGCAATGTCGCGCGGGGCCGAGTTGGCCGGAACCGGAATTTGCTCAGGCGAAGGGGGGATGTTATCCGAAGAACAAAAAGCCAATACGCGTTACTTTTACGAACTGGCTTCCGCAAAATTCGGGTATGAGGAAGCGTTATTGAAGCGCGTGCAGGCATTTCATTTTAAGGCGGGACAGGCGGCAAAGACGGGTACAGGAGGACACTTGCCGGCGGCGAAAGTCACCGAGAAGATCGCCGCTGTGCGCAAGCTACCCGTTGGCCAGGCCGCGATCTCCCCTCCCGCTTTCTGTGAGTTCGAAACGCCAGCTGATTATAAAACTTTCGCAGATCGGGTGAGAGAAATCTCAGGCGGTATCCCTGTGGGTTTCAAGATGTCCGCACAACACATCGAACAAGACATCGACTTTGCGCTAGAGGCGGGTGCCGATTACATTATACTCGATGGCAGAGGCGGCGGTACCGGCGCGGCACCGCTGCTGTTTCGCGACAACATTTCTGTCCCGACGATCCCGGCGCTCGCCCGTGCGCGGCGTCATCTTCACAAGTGCAATCGCGAAGACGTAACGCTCATCATTACGGGGGGTATTCGTACCCCGGCTGATTTCATTAAGGCCTTGTGCCTCGGTGCGGATGGCATTGCGCTCGCCAATAGTGCTATGCAGGCAATCGGCTGTGTCGGAGCGCGCATTTGCAACACGAACAATTGCCCCGCAGGGGTTGCAACACAAAAGGAAGAACTCCGGGCAAGACTTCAAGTTGATGTGGCTGCAGAACGCCTTGCCCGTTTTCTGAGAGCATCGGTAGAACTCATGCAGATTATGGCACGCGCTTGCGGACACAGACATCTCCGTGAGTTTAACCCGAATGACATCACATCATGGAAAAAGTCCATTTCCGATATTGCTGGAATTCAATATGGCGGGGTCGCGAAAGAGTAAAAAAGTGGTTTTACGCATCGTACCGGATCATGCTCGCTATATGTGTTCGTATAAAAACTAAAGTCTTTGTCCCGACCATCCGATAACAATAGCAATCACCAGTGGAATGGAATCATTCGACGGACTGTTAACGGAGGGGCAAGATGCAAACAATTTCGAATACCCGACCCGATCTCTTTTCTCCTTTGACCTTACCCAGCGGAGATCCAGGGACTCTGAGTAAGACGCAATCTTCTCAGTACACGCTTCAAGTACAGAAAAGGTCGGAGATTACCCTGTTTACACAAGAGGGAGATAAGGTCACATTGTCTTCGTCTGCAAGCCTGGATGTTGGTTTCGCAACATATAACAGCCAAGGCCTTATTAATGGGGCAGTTTCTGAGACCTCTGCAGAGGCTTTTTATTTGAATCAGGAATTCGGCCTAGAACTTACGGTCGAAGGCGATCTGAATGAACAGGAACTGAAAGATATTGTAAAGGCCCTGAAGACCGTCAAAAAACTGTCCTACGATTTCTTTTCGGGTAGAACAGATCATGCCATAAAAAGGGTGTCTAAACTCAATGGATTGGAGACAATCTCGGGTTTTGATGTCTGCCTGCAATATGACCGCAGTGCATCGGTTCAAACGGCATCGACACAAGTTCTGACACCCCCAAGCCCCGCACCCATTGAAGAGGCTGGACTTCCCCAAGAATCGGCCGACCTCTTGGGCGGTCCGGAGTCCAAGTCAACCCTGACGGCCGAGCTGGGAGAACTTGTTCAAAAGATGGAAGAGGTTGTTGTGAATTCTCCTGCTGAATCCGCAACCCTTACGGGGCATGTAAATCGTTTTCTAGAGCATTTCTTAGAGAAATTTTCTCAGAACAACCACGAAAGCCAATTTGAGTTTCAGGTCATCAGGAAAATCCAGGTTGAGCTTGTACAGAGATTTGTAGAAGCGGCAAAGAGCGAGGAGACGGGGATTCGTTCAAATGCAGAACCGATTGAAGTTTAGATCTGGAAATACATCTTCAGACTAAGTCAAAACTGATCTCTACCGCAAATAGCCAGAGGGGTTAGGAGGCCCTTTTAATAAATTCTTCCGTGAACCTTTCTTCGTACATCGCCTCTCCCACCCTGCCATCGTAGAATATGATTCCTCTCCGAAATCATTGTTTTAGAATTTAGGGGAGGAACACCTTGCCCCCTCTGGAGTGCCTAAGATCCAATACGCCGGTCCTGGAGAGTGAGGGCGAGCGTCTACGTGAAGTGATATGGTAAACTCATATTATGCTGTGTAGCAAGAACCCGTTTATCCCCTAATTCCGCGATTTCGAAATTAGAAACCGCCGAGTCGCCTGAAATGACTGCGTTATCGGTCAACGGCCTCCTCACCGTACGGGTGAGTACGCTTCGGTCGCCCTTGTGTCCTCTGGCCTTGTCCTCCAGACGACTTGACGGTTTATCCCAAGATCCAATCGCCGATCTTGGGTTATATAGGGACGAGGTCTATGAGTATACCGATCGCCGTGTTTTTACTTTTTGGTCTTGGGATACCACTTTTCGCATTTCTATCCGGGCTGTACTATATTAAAAAAAACAAGAAGAGCGAAAATAGAATCAACCGTGTTGTCATGCAAACGATAGATGGCCCTCGTGACGCTGCCAGCCTTCTTCATCGACTGTCCATGTCCAGTATCCTTGACTTGGAAGGCAGTAAAGAGATTGTCGAAGCTTGCGACAGAGTGAAGAAAGAAGTCGGAAAAAATCCAATCCCCGATAATTGCGGTCTTTCATCAGATGATCTGAAAGATTTTTTCACCTATGTTTCTGTGAATAAAATTGATTTAAGAAACACGTCGATTCAAGAAGTGACCAAAAACTACAAGAATAAAATGACACTCAATGTGGCGGCATAGCCCGTGTTGACCTAAATGTGACCGTCAAGGTTCTGCCTTCCGAATCAAGTGGAAAATCTCTTCCCCTGCCCAATCGTTCTGGATTCTAACTTTCATCCTCTATGAAAAATCATTATAATGGCCCTATTTCAATGGGGGAGTCCGTTGTTTGACAACAAGAGAAATAGCGACTGATGAACGACCGAGAGATTGAACAAATTAGGAAAAAACTGCTTTGCCTCCGGTCAGAGCTTCAAGAGCTGGAGGAAGCATTCAAGAAGACGAGCAAGCCTGTAGAGTTGGATCAGAGCAGTGTCGGCAGGCTTTCCCGCATGGATGCGATGCAGGCCCAGCAAATGGCATTGGAGGTGACCAGACGACGTCAGAGTCGGCTCTTGAAGATTGGAGGAGCCTTGCGCCGGATTGGGTCAGGCGAGTACGGCGACTGCTTTATCTGCGGCGAAGAAATAGGTGCGCGTCGGCTTTCCGCCGACCCAACAAATACGCGTTGCATCGGATGTGTCGAGAAGTAAATTCTCAATTTGATCTTTAATAATCATGGAGTCGTGCGATATACCCAAGATCGGCGATTAGATCTTGGGTTAAACCGTCAAGTCGTCTGAAAGACAAGGCCAGAGGCCATAAGGGCGACCGAGGCGTACTTACTCGAACGGTGAGGAGACCGTTGGCCGATTACGCAGTAATTTCAGGCGAATCGACGGTTTCTAATTCCGAAATCGCGGAATTAGGGATATACATGCAACTTGACCGACCAAACCCCACGCCTTCGTGTTTCACTGCGATCGACTTCGAGACAGCAGACTACGAAGCGGACAGTGCCTGTGCTGTTGGGCTTGTGAAGGTCGTTGGGGATCAAATTGTAAAAAAAGAACGCTTCCTGATCCGGCCTCCCAGGCCATCTTTTGTCTTCACCTATATTCATGGAATCGACTGGGTGCAGGTTGCCCGTGAACCGACCTTCAAGGAGTTGTGGCCGGTCATCCGTGATATGCTCACTGGCGTTGATTTTATTGCAGCGCACAATGCCCGGTTTGATCAAGGCGTGCTGTATGCGTCCTGCAAGATCGCCGGCCTGGACCGGCCGGACCCTCGTTTCGTCTGCACCGTAAAACTCTCACGAAAAGTATGGGGGCCTTACCCGACCAAATTACCCAATGTCTGTGATCATCTCGGCATTCAACTCAAACATCACGATCCCCTCTCAGACGCCGAGGCCTGCGCAAGAATTGTCATCGCCGCGATGAAGACGGGGTATTCACCCCCTCTTTGAACGAGAATTGGGCACATGTTCCCCTTCAAACATTTAAGTTCTCTGCTTGAGATCATAATATTCTGAGAGGCTTGGTTTTTCCCTGATCCTGGCATTGGATTTTTGAAGATTGATTCGTTAGTATGGAGAAACTTGAATCGGGGTGAGCCCAGATTATGCCGCAACAGAACGGAAATTCAAAATCTCTCGAATCCTGGATTTGGGATGCCGCTTGTTCCATTCACGGGGCCAAGGACGCGCCGAAGTATAAGGCATCCTGCCGCTGATCTTTACCAAGTGGCTATGTAATGACTTCGATGACGAGATCAACGCATGGCCAGAGCGGTCGGCTTCCGAACCCTGCTTCACGAACTGATGACTGCGTCAATTCCTGTTCATGAGTTGGAGTCAGGGAACCTGCAGAACTGATGTTATGAAACTTCTTACCGACATCCTGAAATGGACCGAGACACTCCCTGAATGGCAACGCGATGCGACGCGGCGCCTTCTTCAGAAAGAAAGTCTATCTGACGAGGATTACGCGGAACTCTATGCTTTGCTAAAAGCAGAACATAACCTATCTGACACGGGAGAACTAAAGGGTCATCCCTTAGCCGAAGATCATCTTTCTTCTGAGATCAAGCCTGGAGAGACCGTGATCCTTAGATCGATGCGAGAATTGACGAATGTAAATCACATTGCACTGGGCCAAACACTGCCCTTTTCCGCATCTGGAATGACAGTTATCTATGGAGGGAATGGTTCAGGGAAATCTGGCTACGCCCGTGTCATGAAAAGTGCGTGCCGGGCCCGCGACCAGTCGGAGCAAGTGCATCCTGATGCAACCGACCCAGCAGCCGTAGGCGCTGTTCCTACGGCAAAGTTCGACATAGAGATCGATGGAGTGTCAGAGGAAGTGTTTTGGTCCCGAGACGATGTTCCCCCTGAGAAGCTTTCGATGGTTGCAGTCTTTGATTCTCGTTGTGCAAGGTCATATCTCACTGCCGAGCATGACGTTGCCTATCTACCATATGGTCTTGATATCGTTGAGAACCTTGCAAACAAGGTGTTGCCTGAGCTTACTCGACGACTGGATGCAGAGATCGCAGCGATTGATATCGATCTTCAGCCATTCGATCATCTCAAAGACGAAACGGAAGTCGGCAAACAGATTCTTGGCCTAACTGCCAAATCTGACAAGGCGACAATCAATGCCCTCGGAACTCTATCTAAAGTAGATACAAATAGAGTTACTGAACTGAATAAAGCACTAAACGAACCAGATCCAACGGTAAAAGCGAAGGAACTGAGCCTATCTGCTTCGCGACTCAAAGCTCTGGAAGACTCTTTTTGATGCCGCAAGAAAGTACTCAACCGAGGTTGCTAAGACCGCTAAAGAGGAGAGACAGAAACTCGAAAAAGCGAAGTAGAAAATTGAGAATGTCGGCCTGAGAATAGGGCTGGATGCTACCGTTACGGAGGAGATCAGGTTTTTGGATGCGTCGCTACCTCCCATCCTTGAGGTTTTTGAGGAAAATATCGAAACGCGGAGAAAATCTATGCTTGTCTCCCTTATTTCGCACGATTGGTGTACGGTCTTCAAAGTCCCTGAGAACCCCCACAAGAAAATTCGTGCTCTCGCCGCGAGCCAATTGAGAGTATCGCGCACATTCGCCCGAGCCGCAGACAAAGAACGGAAAAAGGAACTGACCATTGTGAGAGACGAACTCGTTGCGCGGCAAAATCTTTCCAAAAGCTTGGATGCTGTTCTAGCTCTTCTGCAACGTATGAAAGACAAAGCCACGCTTGAGAAGTGCAAGCCGAGCCTGAGAACAAAACCGATATCTGATAAATCAAAAGAATTTGCCAGCAAAGCTGTCACCAAGGAGTTGAAGAAAGCTTTGGATCGAGAATTCAAAGCGCTAGGAATTGAGCATATCAAAACAAAACTCAGAGAGCGAAACGAGCGAGGTAAAATGTTTCACCAGTTGCTATTGGATTTGCCAACGACCAAGAAGCTCGATGAAATACTCAGTGAGGGAGAGCAACGTGCAATTGCTTTAGGCGCATTCTTAGCGGAGCTTTCGCTGGCAAATCACACGTGTGGAATCGTATTTGACGATCCGGTCTCATCTCTGGATCACTGGAGGAGAAGGGACGTAGCAAAGCGCTTAGTTGATGAAGCGATTCGCCGTCAGGTAATCATATTTACTCATGACACTTCGTTCCTAGGCCAATTGTGTGATGAGATTGATGAGATTGGTTTGCCCAATTCAATGCTGTTTTTAGAATGGTTCGGGAATTTTCCAGGGCAGGTCAATGGCGGGCTTCCTTGGGATCACCAAGGCTACAAAGAACGAATCGATGTCCTTGAACAGGAGCAGAGCAAACTTGCCAAGACTTGGCCAGTATATCCCGGAGAATCGGAAAGGGCTAAGATGCGGCAACAATATGACCGACTTAGAGCAACTCTAGAGCGAGTGATTCAGGATGTAGTTTTTAATGGTGTCATGAAGCGCTACCGAGACTGGATACGAGTGAGCAACTTGGTAGAAGTAGTCGGTTTTGAACCCTCGGAGTTCGAAGCGATTGATAAGCTACACAAACGTTGTAGCGACGTGGTTACTTCTCATGACCCTTCTTCTGAAAAGGCAGCACCAGTTCCTTCGGCAAAGAATTTAGCTGATGACATTAGAAAATTAAAGATTCTTGTTGATGGAATCAAGCAGAGGCGTAAGGCAGTCAAGGCTGTGACATAAAGCAAGGGTACAGCCCAACACCTGGAGAACACAAAATTGCTTTGATTGAATCTTGAATTAGAAATGAAAATCAGAAAAGAAAAATTCATCAGAACAATTAAAACAATTAGTAGTGCCTAATTATTAATTTATTATTCGTTATTATTTACGAATAATAGTGTTTAATTACAGCAAATCGTTACTTTAGACGATTTGACTTTACAGAAAATATCTGGTAGATATCGTCATGTATGACGATATCAAAACCTCTCTCAGATGAGGCCATTCTTGCCGAAATTGGCCAGCGTGTTGTGTGCCGCCGACTTGATCTTCAATATACCCAGGCGGACGTGGCCGAGCAGGCGGGTATTGCCAAGCGGACGGTAGAGCGACTTGAGGCCGGGTTCTCTGTGCAGATGTCGACTCTGATCCGGATTTTTCGGGTGCTGGATCTGTTGCCGGGTCTGGATCGTATGATTCCGGAGGCCGGGCCAAGACCGATGGATTTGCTCAAGAGAAAAGGAAAGGTGCGTAAACGCGCTTCGTCCCGCCGCCCTTCGGATCGCTCAGATAAACCCTGGACCTGGGGTGACGTGTCATGAACACGGTTGCCGAGGTCAGGCTCTGGGGTCGGTCGATTGGCGCGGTATCCCTGGACGATGAGGATGAAGTCGCGGCCTTCGAGTACGATCCGGCCTTTGCCAAAAGTGGCATCGAGATTTCGCCGCTGATGATGCTGCTATCCAGCCGTGTTTTTACCTTTCCCGAACTCTCCCGCAAGACCTACTATGGATTGCCCGGCCTGCTGGCCGACTCACTCCCGGACAAGTTCGGCCATGCGCTGATTGATGTCTGGCTGGCCACCCAAGGCCGAAAGCCGGAATCGTTCAATGCGGTCGAGCGGCTTTGCTATACAGGTGAGCGGGGCATGGGGGCGCTGGAATTTGTGCCCGCGATTGGACCGAAAGCCTGGAAGGTAAACCGGATACAGATTGACAAGCTGGTTGAACTCGCGTCGGAAATCCTCACCCATCGCAATAACCTTAGGGCTTCCTTCGCCGATGAAAAGAAGGAACAGGCCCTGACCGATATCCTGCGGGTCGGCACCTCGGCCGGTGGCGCTCGGGCCAAGGCCGTGATTGCATGGAATCCATCGACCAATGAAGTGTGTTCCGGCCGGGGTCCGGCAGGTGAGGGCTTTGAATGCTGGCTGCTTAAGTTTGACGGGGTCAGGGGGAATCGGGACAAGGAACTTGAAGCCCCGCAAGGTTACGGTGTGGTTGAATACGCCTATTACAGAATGGCGAAGGACTGCGGCATTGATATGAATGAATGCCGGCTGTTTGAGGAAAATGGTCGGCGACATTTTATGACGCGGCGTTTTGATCGTCTGGCCGGTGGGGAAAAACTTCACATGCAATCACTCTGTGCGCTGGCCCATTACGATTTCAATATGGCGGGCGCCTACAGCTATGAACAGGCGCTGCTGGTGATTCGGCAGTTGGACTTGCCCATGCGCGTGATTGAGGAACAGTTTCGACGCATGGTGTTTAACATCGTGGCCCGTAATCAGGACGACCATGTCAAAAACATCGCCTTCCTGATGGACAAGTCAGGAAATTGGTTACTTTCGCCCGCTTTTGATATGACCTACAGCTATAACCCTGAAGGTCGCTGGACGGCCAGCCACCAGATGACCCTGAACGGCAAGCGAGATGACTTTACCCTGGATGATTTCAAGGCCTGCGGGAAGGCCGCCTCGATGAAGCGCGGGCGAGCAGAGTCCATTCTTAACGAGGTACGGGAAACGGTATCCCGCTGGAAAGATTATGCCGAAGAAGCAGGTGTCTCGGTTTTTGTGGGCGATCAGATTCAGCGGACACTTCGTTTGAAAGGCTTTTGATGAAACCAGGAGAATACAAAACCGTTCAGTCCGGAATTCTCAAGGACGTTGAGGAAATCGGCTGACGCTTTGTTCCCCGTGAAATAGCGGAGAAGCGGCGCGTTTTGAGAAAATTAAGAAGCTGACCGTAAAGGCGGTAACGGAAGGAAGGGCATCCATTTGATCAAGAGCATTGAGAGGAAGGCGGAGGAAGAGCGAGAACGTCTTGTGTGAGCTAAGCAAGAAGGTGACCTTTGCGATCCTTGCCGAAAGTGATGATCTGAATCAGGTGACTACCCTTTGTTTTAATAACCAATCTTAAAGGAGCCTCACCATGAAGAAAAATAAGAAAAAGAAAGAGGTTGATCCTAGCATTCCGAAATGTTCCTTTTGCGGGAGGCGTAATACGGTGAAACATATAGATGATCGCTTGTACAATTGCGAATATTGCGAAAAGATGTTCCAAATAGATAAGTAAATAAAGATAGGGTGCAGTTGTCAGGGTGCAGGAGTGTGATCAAAAATGCAAGTATTCTTAGGACCCTTTCACCCATATTTAGAAGACGCCTTCGTCGATGAAGTACGGCGGTACAAGTCTTCGGATCGGCTTGTTCCGTTGCTTGTTCTGGTTCCTTCTGATGCAATTCGGCGGCGGCTGAAGACTCTCCTCGTCCTAGACCACGGTCTTGATCTCATAAATTTCCAGATCCTTACCTTTCATCAACTTTCCCGACAACTTTACGAAGAGCAGTACGGATCCTCTGAACCGGAGTTGCGTGAGGACCTCTTTCTTGAAGAGAGCTTGCGAAGTCTGATACGGAAGGACTATGCTGCCGGTTCCCCATTTTCGGGACTCGATGAAATGGAAGGGGGATGTGCTGCTTTGTGGCAGACCCTCCGAGATCTGAAGGACGGCCTGGTTTCTCCTGATATGGTCATTCAGGCCGTGAAGGAGGGCCACTTTGGAACGGGGGCGATTGCAGAGCTAAGCCCCCTGTTGAGGCTTTCTCTTGATTTTCAAGAGCATTGTAAGACTTGGTCGATACGGGATTACACCGACCTTGATAACATGGTGATGGATCAGATACCGGCCTCCCGGTTTCTAAAGAAGTTTCATCATATCTTCCATTATGGATTTTACGACCTGACCCAGGTCCAGACCGAGCAGTTTCAGTCGGTGGCGAGGCACTATGCGACGACTCTTTTCTTTCCCCTCTTGCAAGGACATCCCGGCTGGGTCTTTGCCCAGCGGTTTTACGATCGATCTGTCCAGACGCTCGTAAGCGATCCAGCACAGGTCACCGATTTGCTTCAATTGCAGCCAGATTCGGGTTCAATCTGTGACCATCTCTTCTCTGAGGAGGTCTCGGAAGAATTTGCGGAAGCCCAAACAACCGGCGCTTCCTGTACCATCATCTCTTGTTCTGGGGAGCGGGATGAAACCCTAACGGTGGCCAAGGAGATTTTGAGACTTGTCTCGGATGAAGGGATCTCTTTCGGGGATATCGGCATCGTGGCCCGGAACCTGTCGGCCTACGCAAGGCCCATCATGGAGATTTTTACAGACCACGGAATTCCCGTTTCAAGTTCGGCCCAGGAACCGGTCGTCCGTCACCCCCTGGCCAAGGCCGTCCTCCTTCTCACCGGTCTTTCAAGCAAGGATTATATTCGTAGCGAGGTGATTGATCTTCTTTCTTCCCCTTACCTAAATACCGGAGAGGTTTGTCCGGAAGGGATTGTCCCTCGGCCGGATCTCTGGGAGAGTTTGACCCGGCGCATCGGGGTGACCCGCGGAATGGACAAGTGGAAACGCCTGAAACAATTTATTGAACGGGAGGAAAGGAGGGGCCAGGGCAAGGACAGGGATAAGGGAAATAATGCCGAGCGATTGGTTCAGTACAAACAGGCACGCTGCCTATGGGAGGTTTTCACCCGTTTGCAACAGAATCTGAGTGATCTTCCCGCCAGGGCCGAATGGTCAGACTATGCGGAGCATTGGAAGCGGCTCTTCAAAAAATATCTCAACATTTCCGCCGTCGAAGAGCAGAGAACCGAAGGCACTAAAGGAAGCGAATGGAACAAAGAAGATGATATCTGTGAAGTGATCTTGGATACCCTGGAAAACCTTGCTGCTCTGGACGCGGTCATTTCTCCGATTTCAATGCAACATTTTATCGAGACCTTCACCCGTTGGCTGGAGCGAAGCTCCATTGCGATAGCCGACCAAAATATTTCCGGAGTGTCGGTGATGGATGCGATGGCGGCGCGTGGTCTTCATTTCAAGGTTCTTTTTCTTCTTGGCATCAACGAGGGAATTTTTCCCCGGACCATCCGGGAGGATGCCTTCCTGAGAGACGGCCACCGCCGCACAATGGATGCAACTTTAGGATACAAAGTCGGGGAGAAACTGGCGGGCTATGATGAAGAAAAACTCCTTTTCAGCCTTCTGGTCGGTGCTGCAGGAGAGCGGCTTTATTGCCTCTACCAACGTTCAGATGAGCAGGGAAAGCCTCTTGCCCCCTCATGGTATCTGGACGAACTTCGAAAAGGGCTTGGAGAAACAGGCCGCGTAAGAGAGCGCGTCATACCTCGTGGCCTTTTAGAAAAGCGGGAGGTTGTGCCCTTTGAGCGGGCGGATCTGCACACGCCCCAGGAGCTTTCCCTGCAGTTGGCCATGACGTCTCAAGACCCTGGCCCTCTTTTTGTACAGCTCCCCTTGTCCCAAACACTTTACGTTCACGGTCTTCAGACATTGAAAATCCTTGAAGATGAAGAACTGCTGTGTTCATACGACGGGATGGTTGGCCCGCTCCCTGATCATTGGAAATCCGTTCAAAAAAAGGGGGTGTCACCAACGGCGCTGGAGCACTACGCCGAATGCCCCTTCCAGTATTTCGGAACAAAGATTCTGGGGCTTCGCCTCCTGGATCGGCCCGAGGAAAGCGCTGGTCTCGAGCCGGCGGATACAGGCGAGCTGTGCCACGCCATCCTGAAGCAGGTCTACGAGGCGTTGATGGCGCAGGTCTATTTTAAGAAAAAATCTACAGACATGGACTGCCGAGATATCCGGGAGGTTCGAGATACAATAGAGGGGCTCAGCCGAAAAATATTCTCCAAATATGAGCAGGACAATCCGGTCAGTTATCCGGTCGTCTGGGAAGACCTGAAAGAGCGTATCGTGGACCTGATCGAAGAAGTGATCCAGTATGACCGATCTCATCTTTCTCAATCTGGTGATGCACCCATCGCCCTGGAGGTCAAATGCGAAGGGCGACTGGAAGGAGTGTGGCCGAACATCCCGGACTTCATCGGGGAGATGGATATACAGGGCCGGATCGATCGGATTGATTATCACGAAGAGAAAAAGCGCTATCGTGTCATCGACTATAAATACAAGACAGGGAAAAATCAAAGCACCCAGGATAAAAATCTGATGCAGGCCGCGGTCCGTGGACAGCGCCTCCAGCCCCCCCTCTATCTTCTCCTTGCAAAGCGATATGCCGCCGAGCAGGAGATTAGCAAAGCTGACTTTCCCGCTGAGGCGGCATTCTATTTTCTTGCCCCGAACTGGGACAAGGGTCCCATTGTCGTGAGTAAATTCCCGGCGAACGGGTGGGAGGGGGAAGTGGGTGGGATGTTAAAAAATACATTTACTCTCTTATTGAAGGGCATCCAGGAGGGCCGATTTTTTATTCTTCCCGGAAGCCATTGTGATTACTGTGATCTGTCGACGATCTGCCGAATGAACCATCTTCAGTCAAAGCGGCGGGCCGTTCAGGACCCGCTGACGCAGGAGCATCAGGCACTTCGCACAGTAAAGATTTCGAAGAAAAAACCATCTAATCCTAAGTTGAAAATGGATAGATCCAGATGACGGTTCTATTAAGTGACCAGAACGAGCGCGACCTGGCCGCAACCACCTTTGATCAGAATGTTGTCGTCACGGCGGGTGCCGGGACGGGAAAGACCTCTCTCTTGGTCAACCGCCTCGTCCATCTCCTGATGCGGGAACCGGATCCGGTCAAGATCACAGAGGTGGTTGCCTTGACCTTTACGAACAAGGCGGCCAACGAGATGAAGATACGCCTCAGAGAAGAGATTGAATCGTACATCGATCTGAAATTAGATTCTGAACCCGCCGATGAAATCGAGAAAAAAATACGAAGACAGGTTCATGACCTGATTAATCGCTACCACCTCTCAAAGGAGGAGATTGATGAAAGGGCGAGGAAGGCCCTGCGCCAACTGGAGCGAAGCAATATCGGGACGATCCACAGCTTCGCCGCGACCCTCCTCCGTTTGTATCCACTTGAGGCCGGGGTAGACCCCGGTTTCTGTGAGGGGGAAGAAGGGGCGCTTGAGAAATATTTTGAAGCGCAATGGGCCGACTGGCTGGAGGGAGAATTGTCCCTTCGTTCTTTGCGAAAGGAGAAATGGAAGAAGGCGCTTGGACGGTTCTCTCTGGAAGAGATTCATGATCTTTCCTTGGCCCTCTGCTCAGAGACTGTCCCGTTGAAACGTCTTGATGTGCTTCTTCATCAGGAAAAAATCTTGTCAACCGTACAAGACTGGTTGAGGCAGCTTGAAACGTTTGCGACTGACTTGGGCACACGGCACCCCGGTGGGCGGAACATTGAAGTGATGACGCGGGCGGCAGGAGAAATCATCCAAGAAGTCCGGGTTCATCAGAGGGTCAGGCCTGGCCGCTTGAAAGAAGCGCAGGAATGCATCACATCCGGGAAAAGCGTATCGGCGGTTAAGGGCTGGGAAGAAGAGGACGTTGAACAGGCCAAAATATTGCATCGGGTGGCCGGTCGGCTTCTTCAGATTGACCGAAACCAGATGTCTCTTCTCCACGAACTGCTTGTCCCTTTTGTCGCGCCCTTCCGAGATCGTTTTCTCAAGACCGGGGCGATCTCCTTTGATGGACTCTTGGTGAGGGCAAGAAACCTGATCCGTGATCGTCCATCGGTTCGTGAAGAATTAAAGAGGCGGTATCGGGCCATCCTGATCGATGAGTTTCAGGATACCGACCCGGTACAGTATGAGATTCTTCTCTTTCTCTCTGAAGTGCCGGGACGAAGATCTAAGGACTGGCGGAAGGTATCCCTTGAAGTCGGGAAGATCTTTGTCGTGGGCGACCCCAAACAATCGATCTATGGCTTTCGGCGGGCCGATATCGAGGCCTATCTCCACGTTGTTCAGGATCTCATCGAAGCCCAGGGCGGAATTCACCTCAGGTTGACGACGAACTTCCGAAGCCATGCAAAGATTTTGAATGTGGTAAATGGCGTATTTGGGCAGCTTATTGTCCAGAAAAGAGGTTTTCAGCCGTCCTATGTCGGGATAAGGCCACCGGAGAGAACGGAGGCAGAATCTCAGACGGAATCAACGCGCTACCCCTTTAGAACGGTTGCGCTGCGTTGTGTGCGAAGCGAAGATGAGAAGATGAATGCTGATCAGGCAAGGCGATTGGAGGGGGAGGCCATTGCCCGCTGGCTTTCCGAGGAGATCCTTGGCAAGGCCGTCTTTTTTAACAAGAAGGCGGAACCGGTAACCGTTCAGAGGAAGGATGTGGCAATCCTGATGCGAACCCTGACCCATGTCCATGAAGTTCTGGAACCCTTGAAAAGAAGGGGTATCCGATACGTGGTGGAAGGAGAGAAGCGTTTCTTCGCATGCCAGGAGGTCGTCGATGCCATCAACCTGCTGAGGGCAATTTCAAACCCGGACGACACCATCGCCCTGGTTGGAGTCCTCCGTTCAGCGATGGGAGGTTTCAGTGACGCCGAGATCTATGCGCTGTGCCGGAAGAATCTTTTGGACTATCGCGTGCACTTAGAAACCAAAGAAATCGATGAGATATTTTCGGAATTGGGGAAAATCGGTTCCATCGTCAAAGAGTTTTATGCCTGCCTTCATCGCCTGCATCATGCAACTCAAAAGCTTCCTGTCGGAGAGGCCGTGGCCCGTATTTTTGAAGAGACGGCGATCACGATTCTGGCGGCGCAATCCCTTCATGGGGAGCAGGCGGTGGCAAACCTCGAAAAGATCAGGCGGGTGACTGAAAGATTAGGGGAGGACGGAAAGGTGACGTTTAGACAGGTCATTGCCGAGCTGGAGCGATCGGTCACAGAGATGAAGGAAGAAGGAGAAAGCCCACTGGCAGAGGAAGCTGTTGATGCAGTTAAAATTTTTAGCGTACACAAGGCCAAGGGCCTGGAGTTTCCTGTTGTGATTCTGGCGGGTTGTCACAGCTCCGGAAACCGGGGAAGAGGCGATCATATCAAGGTCCTTCATGACTGGTTTAGCAACCTGGTCGGGCTTCAGGTCGGGGAGACCTGGGATCTGTGCGGGATCTACATTGCGGAGAAAGAGCGACTCCGTGAAGCCGAAGAACAAAAACGGGTACTCTACGTCGCCATGACCCGTGCCCGTGAACACCTGATGATCTTCTGCGCGCCCACCGGGCGGGGTGAAAACGGGAGTTTCCTCATGATGTTGTCTGAGGCCATGGGAGATCTCACCGCGGGAGAGGGTTCGGAAAGCATTGCGGTTGGCGAAGGAAGGATTGACACGCATATTGTTAAAGCAGGACTGGCGCCAAGGGCCGCAAACGCAACACGGTCAGGCGAAATCAGTGCTCCCGTCCAGGTCGATTGGAAGGATTATGCGGAACAATGGACTGCACGGATGCAGCGATACGATGAAACTCTCAAGCGGCCCATCTTTGTCACGCCGACTTCACGGAAGCAGAACGAGAGGACCTTGGCGGAGAGCGTGTCGGAAAAGAGAGGGAAGTCCTTGCCTGGAGATGCGGTGCGGGTTGGGCAGTTGGCGCATCGATTTCTTCAGGACTGGGACTTCTCGTCCAATCCAGAATCTTTTCGAAAAGCACTCACCCCCTTTCTCCGCAATCGTTTAGGGGCTGTTTCTGAACAAAACCGCCTTGCGATTCGACGCGATCTGGAAGAAATCTTCAAGGTCTTCCTAAAATCAAGCCCATATGAAACCATTCGTCATGCAAAGATCCTGGGCCGTGAGATTCCCTTCCTGATCTCATGGGAGGGTCAGATCATAGAGGGGGTGATCGATATAATCTATGAAAAGGACGGGAAACTTTATGTCGCCGATTATAAAACCGACCGGGTCAGAAAAGAAGAGATGAAGCAGTCGGCAGAGGGCTATCGTCAGCAGATCCTAATCTATTCCGAGGCCGTCCGGCGGAGTCTTCAAAGAGAGGTCTCCGGGACCCGCTTGATTTTCCTGAGAATTGGGGAAGCGATTGACCTCTGATGAAAGATAATCCCTTGAGAGGTGCAGAATACCTGCTGCGTGGTTTGGTTCTCATCCGGCAGTCTGGGCTCCGCCGATATGTACTCATCCCGCTTGCGATCAACGCCGCTCTCTTCTCCTTGATCATCTGGTTTGTGGCCGGACAGTTTGACCGTCTGATCACATGGTTGCTGCCGACATGGCTCGACTGGCTGGAATGGTTTCTCTGGCCGCTGTTTGCTGTAAGCGCGTCGATCCTGATTTTCTTCACTTTTATTCATCTGGTTCATTTTATTGGGGCACCCTTTAATGGTCTGCTTTCTGAAGCAGCGGAGGCTCATCTTAAAGGAGGTCCCGCGAAGGAGGAAATGGGGTGGAAGAGAATGATGGCCAACCTTTGGCCCATTCTCCTCTCGGAATTCAGAAAAACAACCTACTTCATCTCGCGAGCCATCCCGATCCTGCTCCTCTTCTTCATCCCCATGGTCAATGTTCTTGCTCCCTTTGTCTGGATCGGGTTCAGCGCCTGGATGCTGGCCCTGGAATATTCCGACTACCCGATGGGGAATCATGGGATACTGTTCTCAAAACAATGGCCGATCCTTAAGGAGAAGCGGCTTATGGTTCTGGGTTTTGGCGGTGCAACCCTCCTGCTTCTGATGATTCCTTTTTTGAATTCCTTTGCGATGCCGATGGCCGTAGCAGGCGCGACCGCCATGTGGGTAGAGCAGTTCGCAAAGGAATGATATTGGCCGATTCGAATAAATATTTTCATCTGAAATTCCTTGTGTTAATCTGGGTCTGTGCCGATTTAGGTTCGAAGGGTGTCTGCGCATAGTGTTGAAGAACCTCGCCTCATAGCGGCAAGGATTGCGCTTGTTATGTATGTTCAAAGAGATTTTTAATTTTTGATGAAGGAGAAATAAAAATGGGACAAAAAGACAAAGGTAAAAAAGAAAAACAAACGAAGCCTAAAATGACACTCAAGGAAAAAAGAAAAGCAAAAAAAGAAAAGAAGGTTTAATAAGGGTATCGTCCACATGTACCTAAAAGAATAACAACATCGAATTTATGAGTGAGCCACAAGCCAATAACCCTCTCCACGGCATTACCCTGGAGCAGATCGTGAATAGCTTGGTTGCGCATTATGGATGGAGCGCCTTAGGCAAGCGGATCAACATCCGCTGTTTCAACAGCGATCCGTCCTTGAAGTCCAGCCTGAAATTCCTGCGAAAGACACCCTGGGCCAGAAAAAAAGTCGAGAACTTATACCTTGCCGTTCAGAAAAATAACGGCCGGTAATCTTGTCTATAGTTGCATAGGACGATTGACAGATGATTGAATTCATACCTGCACGAATACTCAAGAAAGATTTCGATATCTTCGGGCACTTCTACTCAGTCACCCTGAGATCAGGAGATAAGATTGACTGTAGAAGCGTTCTTGAAATTGTGACAAAGAAACGAAAAAAAAATGGGATAGACTCAATATTAAAACAAGCGCCCGATGCAATATTTATCATGATGAATCCGGGGTCATCCATCCCCCTAGAACCGATCAATAACGCCATTTCTGAGGCGGGGATAAATCGGCTTGCCATCTCCCTTGTGCCAACAAGGCCAGACACCACGCAGTATCAAGTCATGAGAGTAATGCATTATTGTGGCTGGGATCATGTAAGGGTATTAAATATTTCCGATATGAGAGACCCTAAAAGTGGAAATTTTATTACGCGATATAGAAAAGTCGAGGAAAGTACAGGATTCCAGGCCCACTCTATTTTTTCAGGTGAGAGAAGGGATGAACTGAGAGGCAAGTTGCTTAGAAAGCCGGAGGCACCCATTGTCTATGCCTGGGGTGTCAGCGCGGACTTGGACCCACTTATTCAAAGGTGTTTAACTCGGATATCAGGCATGCCCGACAGGTCGGATTTTGCCGGACTTCTTAAGCCAGGAACGGATAATAAGTATTTCCATCCATTGCCAACCCTCCAAAAAGACAAAATGAAGTGGGTGAACAATATACTTGAAAAAATGAAACCCGAACAAGCAAGGGCTTGACCCGAACGATCAGGGGTATTCTTTTTTGGAGGATGACTGGAAAAGAAATTAGCGATTTGTTAATCTTGAGTGGTAGAACAATCGCTGCCAAAGATTATTGCCCACTCCAACAAGGAGGTGATCACCATGCCGATTCAAACGATATTGGTTCCAACCGATTTTTCCGAGTTAGCAACCGAGGCGGTCGACTTCGCATTTTTAATGGGCGAACAAATGAAGTTAAGTATGATTTTTCTATATGTGGATGAATGGCCCGATCATTCAGACCCGATGGCGCCCCTCCATAACGAGTATGGCATCTACAAGAAAAATGATGCGAGCGCGTTATTAAATGACTTGGTTCAAAGGGCGAAAGATCGGGGTCTGAAAGGAAGTAAGGAGTTGGTCGACGGAGTCCCGTCTGTCGAGATCATCCGGACGGCCAAAAAACGAAAGACCGACCTTATTGTAATAGGAACACACGGAAGAACCGGCGTTACGCATATCATGATTGGCCGTCAGGCGGACCAGGTGATCCGGGAATCCCCTTGCCCCGTCGTCACAGTGAAGAGCACGAAACACGAATATCCGTCGGCTTAAGAAGAAAGAGGGACAAAGGCTCAAGCTAAAATCATGGCCAGTTTCTCGGTGCGCGTCTTTGCCTTGATCTCCAATTCCCTTTTTGCCGCAGCCGACCGACTTTTACAGGGTTCTTTATAAACAAGCCGGAATGGCCCGCGACCCTTCGTAAATCGCGCCCCTCTGCCCGTTTCGTGTTCTGAGATTCTCCGCAACAGGTCCGTCGTGATGCCCGTGTAGAGTTTCCCATCGGCACATTCCAGGATGTACACTGTCCAAGTCATATTTTTACGTTTTTCCTGCTCCTCGGATCGCATAATTATTTTTCTAGAAATAGATCTCAGAGGAGTTTGGTCTCTTCTTCCCCCGCTTCAGGGAGTTCGAGCAGGGGGATGGATTGGATGGCATTCCCGGCGATTCCTTTTACGGAATTGTACATGTGGTTTGTGTTGAGCAGGACTTTTTGGATTTGTTTTTCTCTTTTCTTCCAGATGCCCATCATCGCTCTTTTTTCTGACTCCAGATCTGTTTGCAGTTGATTGAAGCCCTCAACGATGGCTTCAATCTGGAGCCTGAATTCGTTGCCGGTCAGAAAGTCGTAAAGCATCCCCATCTTGTCGCCCTTATTATCCTGGATTGCGATGGCCTGACTCACACGAATAATCGACTCTCGGAGTGCGACACAGAGGCCTTTAAATTCCATAAAGGTACAAATCCAGATGCCTTCTTTAATCCCCATTCTTTCCATGTCCGTCGGCATCGACTCGGTCACCAATACGCCGATATCGGCATTTTTCTCGCGAATATCTTTTTTGAATTTCTCGATCCAGCCCGGCTGAAAACCCTTCGTCCGTTTGCTTTCATAGTAGATGGTTCCACAGTTTTGCCGGGTTCTTGTATGGATTCGTTGAAGACAGTCCGCGCCCCTTGCGCCTTTTTTTATTTCCTCTATCGTGTCCATAGGGAATTGTCCAGCAAGCCATTCCTCAATGGCCAGCTCCTGTACTTCACCCTGTGTCTGCATGGAACCCTGCTCAGCTTGTCTTTGGGCCGCTTTTAATTTCTCATTCAATTGGCGAATGACCTTCTCTCTTTCAGCAAGTTTTAAGAGAGATTTTTCTCCTTCAATTTTTATAATCTTATCTCTTTCTTCAGATATTTTTTCATTCAGGCGTTTTTCTGATTCTGCTTCGATAGACTCCTTGAGCTCATTTTTCTCTCTTTTCAATCGTTCTATGTCTGACTTGGCTTTGTTAAATTCCTTGAGTTGGGACGATTTTTCATTGAGCTCTTCGTGCAGCGATTTCAGTTGATGTGATTGTTCTTCGGCCAAGTCCGCCTTGATTGTTGTTTTTAATCGCTTCTCCTCTGCCCTTATGCCCTGTTTTATTTTTTCCGCGACAATAAGATCCTGCTTCTCCCTTGCTTGCGCAAGTTTTTGGCGTTCCTCATTCATTGAAGTGAGTTGGTTCTGATAGTTGTTTCTTTCTTTCGCCAATTCCTCCCGATACTTCCTTTTGAGGGCTTCATCGACCTGATGATATAAAATATCGTTTACATCAATCTCTTCGCCACAATTCGGGCAACTTATTTTATTGGCTGTTTGTTTCATCATTCAGGTTCCTTCTGGACTGAGAGGCAATACAGGTATTCTTGGTCGCTTCGACCTTCCTCACGTTTTGCCCGGAAGGGATGGGTCTCGCGAAGCAAAAGAGAGGCATGTTGAAGAGTGATAGTTTTTATCCTAAGGAAGAAGACATTTCGGGAGAACCGGGCTTTACCGCGATGAGGATTTGGATTGTCAGAAGAGAGTAAAGAAATTGGGTGGATTCCAGTGAGTTCATCTCTGACGGGATGAGGGCTTGGTCTAAAGTCCGTTTCCCGTCTGCGAGTTGAATCAGTTCCTGCATGACGGGTGAGAGTGGTATCTTTTTGGACAGCCGTGGGAGATCTCCAGAGGTTTCTATGATGGTGTTCGGAGAGGGCCTTCCGTAAACTTGTATTCTCCATTGATCCAGGTAAAGAGGCTCAGAATGATTTCCTTGGCCTGTAAGATCACGCCCTCAAAGAGATCTTTTGGTTCAATGAAGCCTTCTTCCACGAGAATGGTTCCCTGTCGCTTTCCTGTCTTCTTCAGGAGTTCAACCGATCGTTCGTATTCCTTGTACCGGATTTTCCCGGTTTTTAACAGGACCTCGCCAAGCCGGTCATCCGGATACAGGGAGACCGCGAAGATGATCTCGCCATTTTTAAAATAAATCGACTTATTGAGGTCATTCCGGAAAAGATTAAGTACCCCGGTTTTTTCATTTTGCCAGATGGTCTGAAGTGTTTTTGGAAATCGTATGTCCTGAAGGGAGCCGGTTGGCGTAAAGAAATCTTCTGTCATTTTATGCCCTTTTTAGAACCCTGGATTCTTGGCTTCGTTGCCTCCAGGTCACGAGGAGAGAACTGGCAATGAACCAGGAAGAATAGGTTCCGACGACCACCCCGATCAGGACAGCGAGGGCAAAATCATGAATGACTTCCCCTCCGAAAAGGTAGAGCGCGGCAACCGCCAGAAAGGTTGTCACGCTGGTGATAAACGTCCGGGAAAGAACATCGTTAATCGTCTTATTGATCGTTTGTTCGAAAGATTCTTTTTTTCGGGCCTTGAGGTTCTCGCGGATTCGGTCAAAAATAACAACCGTATCATTGAGTGAATAACCTGCAATGGTCAAGAGGGCCGTCACCGTGAGGAGGGTGATCTCTTTATCCAAAAGGAAGAAAGTTCCCAATACGACGAGGACGTCATGAAAGGCCGCAATGGCCGCTGCAATGCCAAACTGAAATTGAAACCGGTATGCAATGAAAGAGACGATGCCGATGAGGGAAATTGCGATCGCCCAAAGGGCATCTCTCTGAAGCTTTTTCCCTATGGTGGGTCCGATCTCCGTGCTGCTTTCAATAATGAATGAATTTCCGGAAAAGGACTTTGAAATGATCGATTTTATCTGCCCTCTGATATTTTTCTGGACAATATCCTTTTTCTTGATTCGGATGATCAACTTGTTCTCCCGTGTGATTTCCTGGAGTTCGGTTCCCGGAAGCCCCCCGTCTCTCAGGGCCCTTCTCGCTTCATTAATCGAGATCGGCTGTTCAAATTTAAGCTGAACGGCGGCACCCCCGGCGAAATCGATCCCTAAATTCCCTTTGCCGCGTGAGATCTGCACCAGGGCGATCAGGCCAATGGATAGGAGGATGATGGACAAGAGATAGAAGCTCTGACGCTTCCCGAGAAAATTGATGTCTGTATTTTTAAAGAACTCTCGCATATGCTTATCCTAGGATTCCTTTCGTGATTAAATACTCAAATGTTCCAGGCGTTTTCGGCCATTGATGAGGTCGTACACCACCTTTGTGCCAACCAGAGAGGTAAAGAGATTAATCATCACCCCGAGAGAGAGTGTGACCGCAAAGCCCTTGATCGGACCGGTTCCAAACATAAAAAGAGCAAAGCCAGTAATGAGCGTTGTGACATTGGAATCAAAAATAGATGAAAAGGCTTTGCTGTACCCGGCATCAATTGCAAGACGAACGGGCCGCCCCGCACGCAATTCTTCCCGGATGCGTTCCAGAATCAAGACATTTGCATCTACAGCCAGGCCAGCGGTTAAAATAATCCCGGCAATGCCGGGTAAGGTCAAAGTTGCGTTCAATGCGGCCAAAGCGCCAAACAACAGAATCAAATTGAGGGCCATCGCAATATCGGCAAGCAAGCCGGAGAGCCGATAATAAACCACCATAAAAATAACCACCATCAAGGACCCAAACAGGCCCGCGATGAGCCCCTTCTGAATAGAGTCTTTTCCCAGGGACGGCCCGACCGTGACATTCTGGATGATCCTGACCGGGGCGGGCAGCGCGCCCGCCCGCAGGAAAATAGCGAGATCATTGGCCTCCTGTGTCGTAAAGGTCCCTGTGATCTGGGCCTGGCCCCCGCTGATCTTCTCCTGGATGCGCGGTGCCGATTTCACGGATTTGTCCAGAACAATGGCGAGACGTCTTCTCCTGTTTTCGTCGGTCACCTTCTCAAAGAGTTTGGAACCCAGCGGATCAAACGTGATGGATACGTAGGGGTCATTAAACTCCCCAAAGGAGACACGAGCATCGGTAAGAAGATCTCCCGCAAGGACCGCCTGTTTCTTGACAAGGTAGGGCGTTTTTGTAACATCGCCGGTATCTTTATCGACATTCCGTCCAAAAAGGATCTCGTCTTCCGGGTCAATTTTATCTTTAAATTCGTCGAAGAATTGTTCTGCCTCCTCCGGATTGAGCCGGGAGGGAAATTGATTCAGGAGAGCAGAGGTCTCATTGATGAGTTTAAACTCGAGTTGGGCCGTTTTTCCGATCAATTCAATGGCCCGTTCGGGTTCCTTGACCCCGGGAAGCTGGATCAGGATCTGGTTGGCCCCCTGTTGTTGAATCAGCGGCTCCGTGACCCCGAATTCGTCGATTCGATTCCGAATGGTCTCTAAGGCCTGGAGTGTCGCCATATCGAGGATTCTTTTCTCCTCTGATTTTCGGAAGGTCAGGACTTTTTCCCCACTTTCCTCCCGGCTGGTCACTAGGCTTGCATATTTGTCGTCCAGGAGTTCGGTGATCTTTTCATTGTCCCCGGAATCGAAGGAGAATGAGATTTCTCTTCCTTCCCGTTGAATAGAGGAAATCGTGATCTCTTCATCTTTCAGCGCATCTTTGAGCGATGCCATATTCCGTTCAATTGCATTTTCGACCGCCTTTTCCCCTTCGACTTCCAAAATAAGGTGCATTCCTCCCCGCAGATCAAGGCCGAGGGTTATTCCCTTGTCCGGGAAGATAGTTCCCCACCAATCGGGTAGAATGGAATAAAGCGGTGTTGAGGGGAGGAGAAACAGGACGGAGAGTATTATCGCTGTGAGGATAATGAGAAAGCGCCCCTTGACTTCTCGTTTCATTTTCCCTTTTCCCCTTTCTTTTCAGAACCGTCCGCCAGGGCTTCAATATTGGTTCGGACAACCTTGATGCGAACGCCATCCGCCACCTGAAGTGTGACCACCTTCGGGGTGAGGTTGGTGACCGTCCCGATAATCCCTCCTGATGTCGAGACGCGTTCTCCCTTTTTTAAGGCCTCGATCATCTCTTTTTGTTTCCTGGCGCGCTTTTGTTGGGGCATGACGAGCAGAAAATAAAAAAGGATGAAAATAAGAATAAAAGGGACAAACCCGAGAATCTGCGCAGGGCCGCTTCCCGACGATCCGCTGGCACTGCCTCCTGTTTGGGCCCATGCCGTTGCTTCAAGCCATTCCAAAATGTAACCTCCTCATGTAACGATTCAGCAACCCATCTAATCCTCCATAGCGACGCTCCTCGCGTCTTGCCTTGAAGGCTTATCTATTTATGCTGGATTGTTATCCTACGTTATCGATCCGCCTCCGTTGATTCAATACTATTCCTGGGTGGACTGACGCCTTTGGTAGAATTTACGACAGAAATCCTCCAGAGAATCTTTCTCGATCGCTTGGCGGAGCCCTTTTAACAACCCTAGATAATAATATAAATTGTGTAGGGAGTTCAAGCGGATTGCTAAAAGTTCTTTTGCCATGAAGAGATGGCGCAAATAGGCCCTCGAAAAATGGCGGCAGGTGTAACACCCGCAGTCCGGGTCAAGTGGCCGGTCATCCTCTTTGTACCGCGCGTTCTTGATGTGGATTTCGCCCCCATGGGTAAAGAGCGCTCCGGTCCTTGCGTGGCGGGTCGGGAGGACGCAGTCAAAGATATCGACGCCCCGCTGGACCCCCTCGACCAGATCCTCCGGCCTTCCGACGCCCATCAGGTATCTTGGCTTATGGTCCGGGATGATTGGGATGACCTTTTCCAGAACCTCCAGCATTTTTTCTTGCGGCTCCCCGACAGAGAGTCCACCGACGGCTAGGCCATCGAAGTCCATCTCAAGAAGACCCTCCACACCTTTTTCCCGGAGATCGTTATAGAATCCGCCCTGGATAATTCCATATAGAAATTGATCTTTACGAGAATGGGCTTCTTTGCAGCGTCCGGCCCAGCGAAGTGTTCTGTCGAGTGAGAGACGGGTCTTCTCGTAATCGGAAGGATAAGGAAGGCACTCATCAAAGGCCATGATAATGTCGGCGCCGATATTGGATTCGATCTCTATGGCTCTTTCAGGGGAGATGAAATGTCGTGAGCCATCGAGATGGGACTGAAAAGTAACTCCCTCCTCTGTCACACGTGCGAGGCCGGTCAGGCTGAAAATCTGGTAGCCGCCGCTGTCGGTTAGTATCGGTTTGTCCCAGGAGATAAAGGAGTGCAATCCCTTCCGTTTTTCAATAAAACCGTCCCCTGGTCTTAAATAGAGATGATAGGCGTTGCAGAGGATGACCTGAGCCCCGAGACCTGTGAGATCTTCAGGGCTCATCCCTTTCACCGTCCCGGCCGTTCCGACGGGCATAAAAGCCGGTGTCTCGATTTCACCGTGGTCTGTCCTGATGACCCCGCTGCGGGCGAAAGAGGTTTTTGACGAATGGACGATTTTAAAATGCCCCGCGTCTCTTGCAGAATATTCAGTTTTGATCCGGGTCGGTTTTGGTAAACCCCTCACATCTGCTCCGGAGCGGTGATGCCGAGCAGGTCGAGTCCATTTTGAAGGACGATCTTGATCGTGCGCATCAGGACCAGCCGGGCCTTCGTCAGGGCCGCGTCTTCCGTAATAACACGCTGCCCAAAATAAAACCGATGGAGCAATCCCGCCAGTTCCTGCAGATAGAAGGTAATCCGGTGGGGTTCCAGGGCCTCTGCTGCGGAGAGGACGAGGTCCGGGTAGCGCGCGGCCTGCCTGATCAGCGCCTGTTCTTCGGGCAGGGTGAGCGGGGACAGATCTTCCACGGTAATCCCGCGCACCGCATCTTCAACATCCCAGCCCCGGTCTTTTGCCACTCTTTCGATGCTGCAGAGGCGGGCATGGGCATATTGTACATAAAAAACAGGGTTTTCATTCGTGGCTTTCTTGGCCAGCTCCAGATCAAAATCGAGAGAGGTATCGGAACGACGCATCAAGAAAAAGAAACGGGTTGCGTCGACGCCGACCTCATCCATCACGTCTCTGAGCGTAACAAACTCACCTGACCGTTTGGACATCTTGATCTTCCGGCCATCCCGCAACAGATTCACCAACTGGTGGATCAGGATCTGGAGCCGGTCGGGGGCATATCCCATGGCCTCGACCACGGCCTTGATGCGTCCGATGTATCCATGATGGTCCGCCCCCCAGATATTAATCAGGCGATCGTATCCCCGCTCGAACTTTTCCCGATGATAGGCGATGTCTGAGGCAAAATAGGTCATCACACCGTTGCTCCGCCTCACGACGCGGTCCTTGTCGTCCCCGTAACGGCTTGTTTTTACCCAGAGGGCCCCCTCTTCCTCGAAGAGGACCTTTTTGGATCTTAAGAGCTCGAAGACCGCATCAATCTTTTTATCCCGATGAATCTCTGCCTCCGGTGTCCAGGAGTTGAAATGAACCCGGAAGGTATGCAGGTCTCGACGGATCCAAGCCAGGATTTTCTCATAGCTGTATCGGGTGAAGAAGGGAAGATGTGTTTCCGCAGGGCCGTACATGTAGCGGTCACTTTCTTCTTCCCTCACTGCCCTGGCAATATCGATGATGTACTCCCCCTTGTACCCCTCCTCAGGGAGATCGATCTCCTGTCCAAACAGCGCGCGGTAACGCAGGTAGGTGGATTCGCCCAAGAGGCGCATCTGTCCGCCGACGTCATTAATATAATATTCCCGGTCGACTTGGTATCCAACTGATTCTAGAAGCCGGGCAAGCGCGTCTCCAAGCGCCGCGGCCCGTCCGTGCGCGACGTGAAGCGGTCCGGTCGGATTGGCGCTGACAAATTCGATCTGAATCCGCTTTCCTGTTCCCTCCGACGCCCGGCCATAGTTTTTATCCTCTTGAAGGATATTGATGAGTTCCTGATGCCAGGACGCCTTGGTCATAAAGAAATTAATATATCCCGGTCCGGCGACCTCAATTTTTTCGATGGAAGGAAGTGGTGAACCGCCGTCCAGTCGATTCGCCACTTCAAACGCATTTCTCAGGGCCGGATCATTCAGTTGTTTTGCGAGTTGTGTCGCGATGTCTCTCGGGGGACGTCCTTCCGTTTTGGCCAGGAGCAGGGGGAGCGTCGTCGCGAAATCACCATGACCCACTTTTTTGGGGGCTTCGAGGGGAATTGTTAGACCGTTGGCGGCTTTCAGTGTTCCCGCTTCTTGTGCCACGCCGACAACGAATTCAATCCATTTGATTAACGCGGTTTTCATCGACCTCCGGGACGTCCTATAAATTTTGAGATAAATTCAGGTGATGAGCCCTGATCATATTTATGAGCCGAAATCCACTTCGTAATGAGTCAGGCCAATTTCTACTCAATTAAAAAACAAACAGCTAACTATATTCCATCTCCTTGAAAAGTCAACTATTTCGATAAAAAACATCAGTATAAAACAAAATGGTCCTTTCCGTCGCAATGAAGAATGAGTAAGTAAGGGGGACCTTGAGTTTAGACTTGAAAATAAAAGGGTTTTTATGGAATAATCCGTAAAAGTTTTGAAGGAGAATAGGAATGAGCGATCAGAAAAAGAAAGCTATCTTTAGCCTTGTCATCGTGGTGTGTCTCGGGGGAGGGGCCGGGTTCCTTTATCTTGGAAGACATTTTTTTTCTGGCCGTGCTGTGCCTTTCTGGACATTCTCGACCTACATCGTTGTGTTGACCATCATCATTATCTTTTTTGCCTATCGATTTATTTTTGTTCACCCCTATCAGGACGAAGAAGAATAGGATCGATGGTCTGTTCCTCTATTGTCCAAGAGGCCGTGGACTCCGGCAGGGTGGCGTGGATGATGGGGCGAACCACCTTGATCGTGACCGTCGCACGCGGGGGATTTGGGACAGGGGTATATCGCCGGGCCACTGCCCAGAGTGTAAGGTTTCCGACATACGATTTTGGGATCTGAATCGACCATACATAAGGGGGCGTCGAGTCCAGCTTTGGGGGCGAGATGCCTCTGGAGGCCATGAAGAGAATGCCAAACAAAGGAGCGTCTTCCCCCGGATCGACGCGAATCTCTAAACGCCTGCCCGCTTCCACGACCTCCCCGTTTGATGGGCTGATGAACTGAAAGGCCCAGGCAGTAGAAAGCCCAACCCTACCTGTCCCCGCGATGCAGACTACAACGAAGATCCAATATAGAAGAGTCCCGTTTAGCAAAGTCTGATGTGTTGTCCGCATGACTTCAACCGTATTATGAAGAGAAGGATCGCTATCTGGCTTTGTCCATGGTAGCACAGCCGCACAGATTAAACCGAGTTGAAGTCGTATCTTGTGGGTGGGTTGTAAGGGAGCTCTGAATAAGTCATGAATTATTTTTTCAGGGCAAAAATGTCCTGCTTCTGCGTTACAAATCTTGACAATAGCGGGCTATGGCTTCGCGAGAACCATCCTCTGCGATTTGCGCCTTGAATCAAAGCATTTTATCTCCTGAAAAACCCAACCCAGACTTAATCAGAGCTTCCTTAAGGAGTATTGGATGCGGCTCGGTCCAGCAGCGCGCGGACCTTGTTGGCGCGTTCCAGGGCCTGGTGTGGATCCGGATGGGCCAGGGTGACATGGCCCATTTTTCTTCCTGTTTTGATGCCCTGTTTGCGATAGTGGTAGAGCCGGGCTCCGGGGATCGACAGGAGGCGCTTGAGTTGTTCCGGGGATTCCGCTGCGCTCACTTCAGGCCCGAGGATATTCACCATGACGGCTGGCGAGAGGAGCTGAACCTCAAGAAGGGGCAGGCCGCAAAGGATACGTACCTGATGTTCAAACTGGGAGACAGTGGCAACATTCATGCTGTAATGCCCCGAATTATGCGGACGCGGGGCAATCTCGTTGATGAGCAGTTCTCCGTTTTCCATGAGAAAAAACTCAACACAGAATACGCCAACCCCTTCGAGGGCGGCAATGACTTCCGCCGCGAGGGAGACAGCTTTACGTGTGATGTCTGGGCCAACATCTGCGGGAATTTGGCAAAGCCTGAGAATGCCGTCTTCATGCCGGTTTTCGGTGACAGGATAGGCCTTTAAATTCCCTTCCTCATTTCGCGCGATGATGACGGAGAGCTCTTTGATAAGCGGTGCCCATTTTTCAATGATCCATCCTGCACCCCGGGGCTGAAGCGCCTCCCGAAGCGCGTGAATATCCTCCCGGTTCTTGAGCCGCCATTGCCCATGTCCGTCATAACCTGCTGTGGCCGTTTTGCAGATGGCGGGAAGAGTAAAATCGCTGAACACGCGATTCAACTCTCCTGGAGTTTCAAGCACCCGGAAAGGGGTCACGGGAAATTTATGTTCTACAAGAAAACGTTTCTCGAGAATTCTGTTCTGAAGGAGGCGGAGTATCCGGCTCCCCGGTCTTACCGGACAGGTTCTCTCCAGGGTTTCAACAAGGGACACCGGGACATTCTCCCATTCATAGGTAACCGCTTCGCTCTCTTTGAGAAAGGTCTGACATGCCCTGGACTCACCTTCAAAAGGTGCTGAGATAAAGGTGTCGGCCACGGCCCCCGCAGGGGCATCCGGATTCGGGTCCCAGACGGTGACGCGAAAACCGAGTTGCCGGGCGGCGAGGACAAAGAACATCCCCAGCTGTCCTCCGCCCAGGATGCCAAGCTTGCGAGGTTGGACAGCCATCATTACTGTCCCTTCAGAACAGTACGGGTCTGTTTTTTCCGAAATGCGATGAGTTTTTTACGAACAGGACGGTATTTCAGGGCGAGAATTTCTGCCGCCAGGAGGGCGGCATTCTCGGCCCCTCCGATCGCCACGGTTGCAACCGGGACCCCGCGAGGCATTTGGACAATGGAGAGGAGCGAATCAAGTCCACGAAGGTGTTCCGTCGGGATGGGAACGCCGATTACAGGCAGCAGGGTTTTGGCCGCAATCATCCCAGGAAGATGGGCGGCGCCTCCAGCACCGGCAATGATGACTTCCAGGCCCCTGCGATCCGCACTTTCGGCATATTCGAACATCTGATCAGGCGTCCGATGTGCCGAAACGACGCGCAACTCGTTGCCGATACCGAGAGAATCCAGGGCTGCAACCGCTTTTTCCAAGACAGGGAAATCGCTGGTGCTCCCGCCGATAATCCCGACCCGGATCTCTTTTTTTGTCGTCTTCCTCTGAGGTTGCTCTTTCGGCATATCCACACTGCTCCAGGAGGTTTTAAGGGCTCGATGGGTTTGAAGAGAATCTTCACCGGGGGCTATCGTAAATCAAAATGATGAAGATCGCAAGTCCAAGTGCAATTCGTGAGTCCTGATGGAATCTCTGATTGCACTGGAGAATCAAATCTGCTAGATTGTACCCCTCAATGGCGGCGTACCCAAGTGGCTAAGGGAGCAGTCTGCAAAACTGTCATTCAGCGGTTCGATTCCGCTCGCCGCCTCCAAAAATTGCCCATATCCTCTCCCAAAAAAGATGGGTTCCGACAAGAGTTTCCGTCCCCATCGGCTTTACTCGTTTTTCAATTTATGATATCTTTGTGCTATGTCGTCCCTGAAAATTTACCCAAAACAATTCCTGTTATTTCTTATGATGGGGCTCCTCATCTTTTTGTCTTTTTCTTTGTTCTCGGGTCTTAAAAAAAGGAATGTGACTGCTGTTTTTGAATCTGGCGGCGGAAAGGCAGATGTCAGAATCAGTCGCTTTTCTTTTGTTCAGACGCATAGGGGAAAGCCGGAGTGGGAGCTGCGGGCGGAGCATGCGGAAATGTTTCAAGAGGGGCAGAAGGCCATCCTGAGGAATGTTTCAGTGACCATTCAAACCCGGAATGGGTTGCCATTGGAGTTAGAAGGGGATGAGGGAATTATTGACACAGCGAAGAAAGACTTTACTCTTAGGCAAAAGACAGCGCTTATGAAGATTGTTTTAGGAAATGGCTATGTCATAAAGACCTCGGGCCTGAAATGGACCAATGGATCAAGAGCGCTTACAACAGATGGATTTGCCACCCTCTCAGGCCCTCATGTTGAAGTTGAAGGGTCAGGGTTGAGGTGGTTACTTGATAGGCAGGAACTTGTTGTATCTGGTGACGTTAAAGCGGTCCTTTTTTAAGAAGTGTCTCTTGCTTTCTCTCCCCTTACTTCTTCTGGTTCTGGGACGGATTGAGGTTCTGGCGGTGGAAGACGGGTTCGGGACCGCCGGGAGAAGGGATCCTGTCTCTATTACTGCGAGGAAGATGGTTGTACAGGGCCTGGAAAACAAGATCACCTTCGAAGGTGATGTTTTAATCAAGCGGGGGGATTTAAGGATTAAGGCGGATCTGGCAGAGGTTTTCTTAAGAGAAAAAGAGGCGGGGAGATCTTCGAAGCCCTCGTCATCCCTGTTTTTAGAGGGGGCTTCTCAGGGAGGGAAAGAGATTTCCGGTATTGTCGTTTCCGGAGAGGTGTACATAGAGCAAGGGGATCGACGGGCTAAGGCCGAAAAAGGTCATTATGATAAAGAGAGGGAAAGAATCACCTTGACGGGTCATCCCGAAGCGTGGGAGAAGGATTTTCACGTTAAGGGAGAAACGATCACTTTTTTACTGGCGGAGAACCGGACCCTGGTTTCGGAGAGTGAACTTGTCATTCGCTCTGAGTCGGGAGGCTTGGGTTTGAAACCAAAATGACCGTAGTCATTATTTCCACCTAATTGTGAAGCGGAATGTTAGAAGCACGCGGACTCGAAAAGAAGTATCAGGACCGGAAGGTTGTCGATCAGGTCAGTATCTCAGTCGGTCCGGGAGAGGTTGTGGGTTTGCTGGGGCCGAATGGGGCCGGAAAAACCACCACATTTTACATGATCGTCGGGCTGACCCCGCCGAGTCGCGGGGAGATTTTCCTGAACGGAGAGCGCATTACCGAGATGCCGATGTATCTCCGTGCGCGCTCGGGAGTGAGCTACCTTCCCCAGGAGCCGTCCATCTTCAGGAAGTTAAGCGTTGAAGAAAATATTCGGGTTGTCCTGGAATCCATGGGACTCAATTCATCGGAGTGTGATGAACGACTTCAGGAGCTTTTGGGGGAGCTTAATATTGCACACCTTGCAAAAAACAAGGCCTATACCCTTTCAGGTGGTGAGCGCCGGCGGCTTGAAATTACGCGTGCCCTGGTCCTTTCTCCCCAGTTTATCCTCTTGGACGAGCCCTTTGCGGGGATTGATCCAATTGTGATCATTGAGATTCAGAAGATCATTTTTCACCTGAAAAAGAAAGGGATCGGGGTCTTGATTACAGACCATAATGTTCAGGAGACGCTCGATATTACGGATCGTGCTTACATCATTCATAACGGAAAAATATTAATATCAGGAACGTCTCGGGAGATTGCCAACAGCCCGGAGGCAAAATCGCTTTATTTAGGGGATCGATTTAGCTGGCAAGAACAAAAAGCCGGCGCTATAGGAAGCCCTGATTAAGTCTGGCTTGAGTTTTCAGGAGATAAAATGTTTCGATTCAAGGCACAAATCGCAGAGAATAGCGTGCTATTTGGAAGAACCACGCCTCCGAGAGGCGAGGATTCTTCGACCCAAAAGGAAGAAGGACTCTTTAATCTTTATCGCTTGCTAACCCTGTGCGCTCGCTATGCGTGTTCAAGATTTGTAACGCAGACGCGGGACATTTTTGCCATGAAAAAAGAATTCATGACTTATTCAGAGCTTCCATTAATTTTTGAGAGGGTTTGACCGTGGCTTGGCCTGATGGTGGAGTGGGTCTGAGACTGGACATGAAGTTGGCGCAGAAGCTGGTGATGACGCCCCAGCTTCAGCAGGCCATTAAGCTGCTTCAGTTGTCGAGAATGGAGCTTGAGCAAACCATCCAGCAGGAAATAATGGAGAATCCCGTCCTGGAAGATATTGTCGGTAATACTGAAGACGCCGATTCTGCAGAATCGGAGGGAGAGGACGAAGCAAAAACAGATGATCGTCCAGAGGTCCCCGAGGTCAAGGAAGAGTTTGACCTGAAATGGGAGGAATATTATTTAGATGAAGGCCGTAGTGAGGGAGGGAGTACTTCAGGGGGCCTTCCTGAGGAAGGGCCTTCTCTTGAACAGACCCTTGCAAAATCAACCTCTCTTGTCGATCATCTCTTATGGCAACTGGGTTTCTCCGCCCTTTCTGTCAAAGAAAAAGAGATCGGCACGCTTCTCATCGGAGATATCGATGATAACGGTTACTTAAGGTCATCGCCTGAAGAGATTGCGGTTTCCTTCGAAAGTACCCCGAAATCTGTAGAGAAGGTCTTAAGGGTTGTTCAGGATTTTGACCCGGCCGGTGTTGGTGCAAGAGATTTACGGGAATGTCTTCTTATTCAGCTCCGGCAGCTCCGGCTTACCGGGACGCTTCCTGACGTTATTGTGACGGACTATCTGGGAGATATAGAGAAGAAACGCTACCCTCATATTGCCAAGGAATGTAATGTGCCTCTGCGGGAGGTGGTCGATGCGTGTAAGGTGATAGAAGGTCTGGAGCCAAAGCCGGGGCGCCCCTTTTATTCTGAAGAAAATCACTACATTGTTCCCGATATCCATGTTGTAAAACGAGATGGAAGATATGTTGTCGTGATGAATGATGATGGGCTGCCTAAATTGAAAATCAGTCCGTACTATCGGGCCTTGCTTCGATCCAAAGATCAGGTTGCGGAGACGACAAAGAGCTATCTGGAGGAAAAGTTTAAGTCTGCCCTCTGGCTGGTTCGCAGTATCGAGCAGCGGAATCGGACAATGCGACTTGTGGCAGAAAGTATTGTGAGATTTCAGGATGTTTTTTTAGAGAAGGGGGTTAATTTTTTAAAGCCCTTGATATTGAAACAGGTTGCTGATGATATCTCGATGCATGAGTCCACCGTCAGCCGTGTCACGACAAATAAATACATGTTCACCCCTCAGGGGCTCTACGAATTAAAGTTCTTTTTTAACGGTAGCTTGCCGCGTAGCGGTAATGGTTCTGACAGCCTTTCCTCGGTGGTGGTGCATGAGAAAATCAGAAAAATGGTGATGGAAGAAGATTCGGCGCATCCCCTGAAGGATCAGGACATTTTAAGATGTCTGGAGAAGGATGGGATAGAGATTGCAAGAAGAACAGTGACAAAGTATCGTGCGAGTTTGAAGATTCCCCCTGCAAGCCGTCGCAAAAAACTGTTCTAGGGAGTCTGTCTGAGAAATAGAGTTGTAATTTTGCCGACAGGCTCATAATCCAAGGGGAAAATGTGTATCAATCTTATGTCTAAGGAGGACCCATGGACGTATTGATTACCGGAAGACATTTAGAGGTGACGCCCGCGTTACGCAGTTATGTTGAAAATCGGGCCAAAAAAATTGAAAAATACACATCAAAGGCGACCCAAATTATCTTTACTCTCAAGGTGGAAAAGTATCGGCATCTTGCCGAGGTTCTGTTGAAGGTCAATGGTTCTATCCTCCAGTCTGAAGAAGAAACAGATGCCATGTATGCATCGGTGGACAAGGCGATGGCAAAAGTGGAAAGGCAGCTCAAGAAGCATAAAGAAAAACTTTGCAACCATCGGGTCCAGCAGGATAACTTTGTTGGAGAAGATTCCGCCGCTCGAAATGATTTCGGGGAAGACCAGGAAGATTAAGGTTCGATCGATGACTTTTGCTGAGGCCGGATTGCCGGCGGTCGTGCGGGGTACTGCATGACGGTGGAGAAGAAGAGCATTCGCCTCGTGGTGGTCAGCGGGTTGTCCGGGTCCGGTAAAAGTTCTGTCATTAAGTATCTGGAAGACCTCGACTTCTTTTGCATTGATAATCTTCCCCCTCAGTTCCTCCTGAAATTTATTGAGCTATGCAGGCAGTCCAGAGAGGGTATTGTCAAGGCCGCCGTCGGTGTTGATATACGCGGACGAGATTTTCTTTCAGATTTCTTAAAGGTCTTTGATGAACTGAGGGACGCCGGATATCAAGCCGAGCTTTTGTTTCTTGAGGCGAGAGATGAGGTATTGCTTCGCCGTTTTTCGGAAACGAGAAGACCCCATCCGCTTGCGGGAGAAGGGACTGCTCTCGATGGGATCAAGCTTGAGCGTGAAAAGCTGGGCGGGCTCAGGAAACGTGCGGATCGGATCCTGGAGACCTCGGACTATTATGTGCACCAACTGGAAGGCGTGCTGACTCAGACGTACTTTGGGGATCAGGCGGAACATCGAATGCGCTTATCCCTGATCTCTTTCGGATTTAAGTATGGAATCCCGAGCGACCTGGATCTCCTTTTTGATGTCCGATTTTTAAGCAATCCCCACTTTCAGGAGGCCTTAAAACCGCTTACGGGAGAAAACCCGCTTGTTCAAAAATATATCCTTGATCTTCCGGAGGCGAAGCTCTTCCTGAAAAAGCTGTATGACTTCCTTGACTTCCTCCTTCCTCTGTACAAGAAGGAGGGGAAAAGTTATTTGACCGTCGGGGTGGGCTGTACGGGAGGGAGGCATCGTTCTGTGGCGATGGTTCGTCTGTTGAGAGCGCATCTCCAGGAGACGGGACTCAAGGTCCATTGTCGCCATCGTGATATTGGACAAGCCCAGTGAAAGCCTTATGGAACCTCTGATATAAATCATGAATTATTTTTTCAGGGCTAAAATGCCCCGCTTCAGCGTTGTAAATCTTGAACACACATAGCGAGCGTACTGGGTTAGCGAGTGAATAACGATAAAAGGTCTTCCTGCCTTTCGGGTCGAAAAATTCGCCCCTTTGGGGCTGTGGTTATTCCAAACAGCCGGCTATTCTCTGCAATTTTCGCCTTGAATCGAAACATTTTTTCTCCTGAAAAACTTAACCCAGACTTAATCAGAGGTTCCTTATGAAAAGCTATGTGATTGCGATTTCAGGTGCGAGCGGCGCGGTGTACGGTGTCACGCTCTTAGACTTTCTTTTGAGGGCGAAGCACAAGGTCTACTTAACGCTGACGCATGAGGCAAGGCTGATTATCAAGGGTGAGATGGGGCTCGATTGGGGAGCGAATTTCCAGGAGACATCCAATATTCTGGATAAGAGATACGGAGATTATGACCTGGTCTGTTGTGATGAGCGGGACATGACGGCGCCCATTGCAAGTGGTTCTGTTCCGACAGAGGGGATGGTGGTCGCCCCCTGTTCGATGAAAGCCCTGGCGGCGATTGCCCATGGGATCTCTTCAACGCTTGTTGAGCGTGCGGCAGATGTGACTTTGAAGGAAAAACGCCCCCTGATCCTGATCCCGAGAGAGACACCCTTGAGCCGAATTCACCTGAAGAATATGCTCATATTGGCAGACATGGGGGCGACCCTGATGCCGGCGATGCCGGCTTTTTACCATCGCCCGAAGTCGATCGATGACATGGTGCAATTCGTTGTCGGTCGGGTCCTTGATGCCCTTAAGATAGAAAATCAGATGATTACACGTTGGTCCGGACAGTGAACCTCCTCCTCTTGAGACGAACGATATTAATATTGATCCCTCTCTTTCTTGCTCTTTCATGCCAGACTGTGCCGGAAGAACAAGCCCGCGCGGATTGGTCGGATGTGACGATCCAGGCGAGCGGCAATGGGCTGATCGAAGGAGAGTGGACGACATTAAAGAGAATTCGTGCGATCCAGCATGCCAAGATAGATGTCTATGCGAAGATAGAGTCTCAAATCATGAGCTTGCATACAGGCGTCGGAAAGCGTGTAAGGGATTGGGCTGAGAAAGACGAAAAAATACGCAAGAAAATTTCCGCATTTGTCAGAGGAGCAAAGATTGTCGGGCTTGAAAATGGGGAGAAAGGAATCAAGGTCGATGCCGAATTGTACCTAGGAGAAAGCTTTGAGGCGACGATCGGCCTCGCCATGAGAAAGCTGAGTCCCGCAGCTTCGCCAGGAACCAGGAAGCAAGCATTTTAGAAGCTATCTCAGCACACCCATTTTTGGCTTCGCGAGACCATCTCTCCCTGGTGGCGTTGCTGTGGTGTTCGAATCCTCACGTATAAACCATACCTTGCTGTTTGGTGCTCCTCGCACCTCGTCCTGAAGGCTTATCTCGGCATGCTGAATAGTTACGAAGTTGGGGTTACGCCCCTTCCAGCATTCTTCCACTAGAACAGACTGCCACAACATATAGTGCTCGCTCGGCAATCAGAATACCTTCACCGGAGTACTATAGAAAATGTCTTCTCTATCCTTGACAAAATATAAATACTAAGTATACTTACTATCATTAGATCCCTGAAAGGAGTAAGCATCATTTTGTGTCCTTTTTTTGTGATGGCTTTCTCCTTCATTTGGTCTGATTGGTGGTTATTGGGTAGGCCTTTTGTGTGGCTAGATCGTGCCCGCATGGACAATATCGGTAGAATGTAGAGAGTCTATCCCTTAACTTTGAGTGGAATCTTCCTGAATGGCACGCAAAGAAAAGATACAGTATAAGACAAAAGATATCTGCGATTTATTCGATATCTCGCGGGCGACCCTGTTCCGTTGGGAAGATGAAGGGCTTATTTCTGACGTGGGACGGGATTGGAGGAATTGGCGGCTCTACTCTGATCGGAATATTAAAGAAATAAAGAAAATCATCTCCGGCAGGTCTGGTCATACGAGTAAGGTCTAGTGCCTGTCATGGGCAGATGATTACTTCATTCGTCATCAAAGGTAAAGGGTGGGGTCGATGGGGTTCGGTTTTTCATTTTCTCGAAAAAAAGAGATTGTTGCACTCGACATTGGGTCGGGCGCGATCAAGTTGGTTCAACTCAAAAAACTGGCTCAGGGCTATCAACTCCAAAAGTTTGGTGTGAAGGCGCTTGATCCTGAATTGATTGTTGATGGGACCGTTATGGATTCGGGACAGGTTGTTGATGTGATCAAGGAACTTCTTGAGGAGCAATCGGTCCAGGCCAAGGATGTCGCCCTTTCTGTATCAGGCCATTCTGTGATCGTCAAAAAAATTAATGTCCCGATGATGACAGAGGAGGAGCTGGAAGAGTCGATTAAATGGGAAGCGGAGCAATATATCCCATTCGATATCAATGACGTCAATATAGACTTTCATATCCTGGGCGAGTCGGAATCGGAAGAAGCGAAGGACCAAATGGGAGTCCTCCTGGTTGCGGTGAAGCGAGAACGGCTGACGGAGTACACCACCCTGGTTACGGAGACGGACTTGAACCCTGTTATTGTTGATGTTGATGCCTTCACCTTGGAGAACATGTATGGCGTAAACTATGATTCGAGAGAGGACGAAATTGTTTCGCTGGTGAACATCGGTGCAAGCGTGATGAATATTACTATCTTGCGGGGGGGGACCTTTGCTTTTACACGCGATATCTCAATCGGAGGGAACCGCTACAGTGAGGCGATTCAGAGGGAATTCAATGTAAATTATGAACAGGCCGAACGCGCGAAGCGGGGCGAAGCGGTCGACGGAGTTGACCCGGATGCCCTCTTAAATATGATCAACGGTCTCAACGAGAAAATTTCGACAGAAGTCATGCGATCCTTTGAATATTATAAAACCACGTCGAGCAGTGAGACAATCGATCGGATTCTGGTGAGTGGGGGTAGCGCCAAACTTCCAAACCTCTTGGCCCACCTTGCTGAGAAACTTGGCGTCGAGGTTGAAATGGCAGATCCTTTCAAAAATATCGAGATCCCTGAGGACCTCTTTGACCGGAAATTTGTTCAGGAGATGGCGCCCATGTCTGCCGTAGGGGTCGGTTTGGCCCTACGGAGATTAGAGGGAAGTGGTTTATGATTGAGATTAATCTGCTCACGCCGCATCGCGCAAAGACGACCAAGCGGAAGGTAGAGATACAAGCGCAACTCATCGTCGTCATCGCTGTCTGTTTGGTTACCCTGTTGATTTGTGGGTTCTTCTGGGGAAAACTCAATGATAAGGTAAGTGTCCTCAATTCAGAAACCTCAGAGCTCTCTGCAGAATTGGTTCAGTTAAAAATGAAAGTGAAGGAAGTTAAAAACTATGAACGGAACAAGAAAGTGGTTCAGGAAAAGATTGAGATCATTGATCAACTCCGCAAGAATCAGTCTGTCCCGGTGCATCTGCTTGACGAAATCAGCAGGAGCCTGCCCGACCGTGCATGGATAACCAGCCTCAGTGAAAGTCGGGGGAGTATTGATTTGGATGGAAAGGCTGTCACCAATAACGATATTGTTGAATTCATTGATAATCTGAAGGAATCTTCTTTCTTTGGGGATGTCCAGATCCTGGAGTCCCGGAAGAGCATCGAAGGGAATATCCCAGTCTATTTTTTCCGACTGAAGGGTGTGATTCTTTCATGAGGGTTTCATCCCCATGAGTGAGGTCTTATGGATATTAATTCAGAAGCGTTAAAACATCTGACCAGTACACAGAAATTTGTTACGCTTGCCCTGATCGTTGTTATCCTTGTTGGGGGTTTTGTCTGGTTTGTTTTCATCCCGAAGAATAATGAGATTGCCAGGCTCGAAGAGGAAGTTTCCGAGCTAAACAACGCAATCAACATCCATCGTATCAAGGTTCGCAAGCTGGTATTGCTAAGAAGTGAAAATGAGGCGCTTCAGCTAAAGTTGGCTGGATTGAAGGAGCAATTACCTCCTGAGGCGGAGGTGGAGGTTCTCCTGCGGCAGATTTCTGAGTTGGGAGGGAGAACCGGGCTCGAATTTAAGCTGTGGCGACCCGCCGCGAAAGTAAGAGATCCTTCCGGGCTCTATGTCCGTATCCCTGTAAATGTTGAGGTTGCCGGAGGGTATCATTCTCTCGCTGTTTTTTTTGATAAGATTAGTCATCTTTCACGGATAGTCAATGTTTCCAATATCCGGATGACATCTCCTAAAGAAGACAAGGGTCGGATTATTATTCAGACCAGTTTCTCTGCAACGGCATTTGCTTCTGTAGAAGGAGGTTAGTTGAACACTTTTTTCAGAACGGGAATCATTTTGCTTTGCTTGCTATTACCCGCGTGTGACGGTACAGATGCCCCCCCGATCACAGAAGAAATTCCTCCCCTCCCGGCCCCGCAAGTTTCCCGGAGTGGAGAGCTGGTTGAAGCCGTGAGTCCGACCCCGGAAATAAAAGAGGAGGTCGTTACTTTTCGGTATAACCCCGAAGGAAGACGTGATCCGTTCCGGTCAATAGTGGCATCCTCCAGGAAGTCACAGAAGAAGATTCTAAGCCTCCCTCCGTTGCAACGCTTGTCCTTGTCTGAGTTGAAATTGATCGGGATTGTCTGGGGTGAATTCGGCTTCGGGGCAATCGTCCAGACGCCGGACGGTAAAGGATATACCCTGCGAAAGGGGACCCGAATTGGCATAAGTAGCGGTATCGTGCGACGGATTACGAAGGAAGAAGTCGTGATAAGAGAGACCGGTACCAATATATTTGGTGAAACTGAGACAAGCACCACTGTGATGAAACTTCATCTCCAAGAGGAGGGGCTAGAATGACCGGCCATGCGTTCCGATATGCAATCATTATACTATTTTCATCACTCGCCCTGTCCTGTGGTGTCAAAAATTTGCAGGTCAACGAGACATTCCAGACAGAGATCCAGCATATAGACATTTCTGAGGGAACCGGGGAGACCATCGTCATCCTAGAGGGTCAGGAACCCATGATCTACACCACCTTCAGGCTGCATAACCCTGATCGCCTGGTGATTGATATGGCGGAAGTCGGCCTTGGTCAATATCAGGATGAGATCGTGCTTGAAAAGGGGCCGATTCGCTCAATACGTCCTAAGGTTGGCGAGCGGAGCCGGGTTTCCCGTCTTGAATTCGAGTTGACCGGCGGCGCTGAAACAAATGTGAGGACAGAAGGGCTCAAGCTTATCGTCCAGGTGTCTCTTCCGGCGGGTGAAGTCGAAGAGGAAAGTGAAAGCGCAAAGGGTTTTGTTTTCTTTGATGAGGAACGGGCTCCCTCCTCTGAAAAATCTTCCGAAGAACGACCTGAGGAAGAGGTCCAGGATATCCTTTCTTTGCTCATAAAGGAAGAAGGTACGAGATTGGTGGAGGAAGCCCTGAGTCCCCCCGCGAAAACGGTGAGCGGAATACGTTTTGACGATCAGGAGGGCCTGGCGCTTGTTGTGACAGCAGACGGCCGCCTGGATCCTGAAATCTTTCTCCTGGGGCAAGATCGATTGGTCATAGATCTTGCCAATACCACAACAACGACGAAAGAAAGGCTTATTGCAGCAAGGGATCCTGCAGTGAAGCAGGTACGAATAGGGCAGCATCCGGATAAACTTCGTCTTGTCGTGGATCTCCTCTCTCCCATTCAATATTCCTGGCATCAGGGTGAAAAGAAGTTGCGTATTCAATTGGAGAGCCTCCATAAGGGGGATAAACAGCCTGTTCCGTTCTTCCCGCCGTCCCCTCCCCGGGAAGAAGCAAGTTCTTCCCCTTTGATCACTCCGGTTCAATCAAAGGAAGGCCTTGTTGCGCCAGCGAAGATGGTGGCTGCTTCACCTGCTGAAAAAGTTATCAAGAAACCTTCGAAGAAGGTCATTCTCAGGCCGGCCCCGGTTTCACCAAAACAAAAACAAGTGGTAAAAATGGTAAAGAAAGCGAAGGTGGAAAGAAGTTCTGAGGGCGCGGAGACATCAGCTAAGCCAAAATTCACCGGAAAGAAGATTTCTCTTGATTTTCAGGATGCTGATATTACGGATATGATTCGTCTCATAGCCGATGTGAGTAAAATGAACATCGTGATGGGGGATGACGTCAAAGGAAAGGTCACCTTGAAGCTGATCAATGTCCCATGGGATCAGGCGCTTGAAATTGTATTAAAGATGAATAACCTGGGCGAGATCCGGGAAGGAAATATCCTCAGAATCTCGACATTGGCAAACATTACGCGCCAGCAGGACGAAGAGGCTCGAGCGAAGGAGACGAAGGTCCGCGCGGAAGATCTGGTCACTAAAATATTCCGGATCAATTACGCCAAGGCAGATGAACTTCAGAACACGGTTTCAAAGCTGCTCTCCCCCAGGGGAGATATTACCGTCGACGATCGAACAAACGCCATTATCGTGAAGGATATTGAAAAGAATATCCGTGAGGTTGGGGGTCTGATCAGAAAACTCGATACCCAGACGCCTCAGGTCATGATTGAGGCCCGGATTGTTCAGATCAAACCGAATTTCAGGCGGGAATTGGGGATTCAGTGGGGCGCTGAAACAAGTGGGGTAAACAATAATAGCAGGTTTACCCTTTCCAATACCACTGGCGCTTTTAATGCCGGCATCTCTGACTTTGCTGTCAACGTGCCGGCAGGATTCAACCTGGGGGGAATTGGGTTTACTTTTGGACGGATCGGTGCGGGGAATCCGTTTAACCTTGATCTTAGGCTCTCGGCAGGGGAATCGCAGGGGCTGACCCGTATCATTTCGACACCCAAAATTGCTGTTCTGGACAACGAAGAGGCAAAGATCCAGCAGGGAGAGTCGATCCCGTTTCAAACCACTTCTGATCAGGGGACGCAGACACAATTTATTGACGCAAATTTGAGTTTAACCGTAACACCTCATATCTCTCCGGATGGCGGCATCGTCATGGATATCAAGATCTCAAAGAACGCCCCCGGGGATACGATCCCGGGTGCCGCTGGCCCGAGTATTCTGAAAAAAGAGGCGACAACGAAGATCCTGATTCAGGATGGCGAGACCGCCGTGATCGGCGGGATCTATGAGACGGACGAGGCGGAATCTATCAGCGGAATCCCTTATCTTATGGATATCCCTTTTCTGGGATGGCTTTTCAAGAGAACGGAGACGAGGGAAAATACCTCAGAGCTCCTCGTCTTTATTACCCCTACGATCATGAAGTAAGCGCAGGTCTCCTGGGCGAATCTCTGTTTAAAGTTGAGTATGAAAAATATTGTATTGCTCGGTTTTATGGGAACAGGAAAAAGCATTATTGGAAGGCGCCTGGCGGTGGAATTAGGCTATCGCTTTGCCGACACCGATCAGATCATTGAAGAGAGAGCACATAAAAGAATTGATAAAATATTTGCCGAAGAGGGAGAATCGTGGTTCAGGCAATTGGAGTTGGAGACCGTGCATGATGTCTCGGGGTGGAGCGGATATGTCATTTCTACGGGAGGGGGTGTCCCGCTTCAAGAGGAAAACCTCAAGGCTCTAAGCGGAAATGGGATTCTGGTTTCTCTGAAGGCACGACCCGAGGTGATCTTGAGAAGGGTTCGAAAAAGGCTGGGAAAACGCCCGCTGTTACGCGGTCCTCATCCACTCTCAAGGATTACCCGTCTCCTGACAGAAAGACAACCGTTTTACGATCGCGCGGCTTTTTCGATTGATACGTCTGATGTTGATGTTCAGGAAAGCGTTCGTCGGATTAAGATAAAGGTCTTGGAAAGGATGGGGGAGAACTCCTGATCTGACGGTGAAAGTAGAAAAGATATCACTTAAGTTAAGTCACAACAGTTATGACATCGTTATCGGTCCGGGAATCCTTCAAAATCTGGGGAAATATCTTCGGGATCTTTCGCTTGGGGAGAAAATCGCTGTCGTGACTCATCCCAGGGTAGACCGTCTTTATGGTGCCCAGGTTCGGAAAAGCCTGAAAGACGCAGGGTATTCCCCAGTGATGATATCGCTTCCTGATGGTGAGCGGTACAAAACGCTTGATCAGGTGGGCCGGGTATATGACAAACTTGTTGCACACCGGTTTGAACGGGATGCGACATTGGTTGCTTTGGGCGGCGGTGTGGTCGGGGATATGGCCGGATTCGTAGCGGCAACTTTTTTAAGAGGGATCTCTTACATTCAATGCCCAACCACGGTCGTGGCACAGGTTGATGCCAGTATCGGCGGAAAGACGGGTGTTGACCATCCTAAGGGTAAAAACCTGATAGGCGCCTTCTACCAACCCCGCCTGGTCTGCATTGATCCGACGGTCCTGACGACCCTTTCCAAACGAGAATATATTGCCGGTCTCGCCGAGGTCGTGAAATATGGTGTCATTTTTGATCCCGCCTTCATTGGATATCTTGAGCGTTATACTGCCCCGATCAAGGTGCTTGAGCCCGGAAAAATTCTTTACTGTATCAAAAAGTCAGCAGCAATCAAGGCAGAGATTGTTCAAGCGGACGAAAGAGAATCGAGTCTTCGTAAGATCTTAAATTACGGCCATACATTTGGACATGCTATTGAAACGATGACGGGCTACCGAAAGTATAAGCATGGCGAAGCGGTTTCCATTGGGATGGTCATGGCGTCCCGGCTTGCTTGCATGCTGGGGATCCTAAGCGAGATTGCGCTTGAACGTCAGGTCGCCCTACTCCGTTCATTTGGCCTTCCGACACGGATGCCTCGCCTCGATCCGGGCTGCTTGCTTTCCGTGATGGAACGGGACAAAAAGGTTGTGGATGGGGTGATCTTTTTTATCCTGCCCGAAAAAATAGGATCTGTCCGGATTATGCCCGTCGATCGTAAAGACCTGAAAGTTTTTCTCCGATCAGTTTTCTCGCGCTGACCCCCTCTCGATATCTTAATTTAAGACCCTGACAATTCCCAATCGACTCTGATAAGATGGTTTCCAACTGTCTCCCTGAATATTGTTTCATTTTATATTCTTGGAAAAATAGTTCTGGAGCTGTACCTTGAGGAATCTCCTTCAAAAGATTACTATAAAAACAGTTCCGGTTTACTTTGGTATCGTTTTGCTCTTTGTTTATGGGACAGTCCAGCCCCATCTTTTTTTCATGGGTGTCGCTCTTATCTTAATCGGAGAGGCGGGTCGTCTCTGGGCTGCGGGGCATCTTCGTAAAAATCGTGAGGTAACGACAACAGGACCCTACGCCTATGTTAAAAACCCTCTCTATATTGGAACCTTCCTCATCATGGTTGGCTTCTGTTTTCTCGCGGGACAATGGATCATCCTTTCTGTCGGACTGGCCGTCTTTTTTTTCTATTACGCGCCATTTAAAAAAAAACGGGAAGCTGCTCGCTTGAAAAATATTTTCGGATCTCTGTGGGACGAATATGACCGGAGCGTTCCGGACTATTTCCCCCGCCTCTCGCCTTACAAAAATAGAGGGAGCCACCAATGGGCATGGGGCCGTGTTGTTTCAAACAGTGAGCATCAGACAGCCGTGATGACCCTGGCCGGAATCGTTGCCCTGGGGCTTCGACTATATTAAATGGATTGTGCATGACATTCAAAAGAGCCTCCTTTCGACAGTATATTCAAAGAGTGATGCGGGAGGGGAAGCCCTGGAAGCCCGATATCTTCGTTCTTCAGAAAGAGGGCAGACAGATTCTGGTCAAGGATTACTTTGAAAAGTCTTTTTTCTTTCGCATTTTTGTCGGCGTCGTCGCGATCAGACGGGAAGCTCTTATTTACCGAAAACTCCAGGGTATACCGGGCATCCCGAAGTGTTATGGACTGATCGACCGATATGCCCTGGCCCTTGAGTTTATTCCGAGTCGAAATGGCTCTGAGCTAAGGGAAGACGACCTGGACCCTGCTTTTTTTGACAAGATGAGGGTTGTGATCGACGCCGTTCATGCCCGAGGGGTGGTATTATGCGACCTTCGCAATGTAAAAAATATTCTCATGGGAGAGGATGGAAAGCCCTACCTGATTGATTTTGCGACCGCGTTTCAACGCGGAGGACGTTTCAACATTATAAAAAATAGGGTCTATCATATTTTTCATCAAGACGATATATTGGGCATCGCAAAATTAAAAAAAACACGTGCGAAACACCTACTCTCGGAAGAAGAACGATCTTCTCTCGAGAAAGGGCTCTTCGGAGAGAAAGAAGTGAAGATGATTCGTACAAAGGGGATATGGTTTCTTAAAAAGATATTTGGTTAAGGAAGTTCTGAATAAGTCTGGGTTGTTTTTTCAGGAGATAGAATATTCCGATTCAAGGCGCGAATCGCAGAGAATAGCCCGCTATTTTCAAGATTTGCAACGCAGAAGCGGGACATTGTAGCCCTGAAAAAGCGAGTCATGACTTGTTCAGAGGTTTCTTAGAATGGAGGAGTGATGGGAAAAATTCAGCGGGCAATTCTAAGTGTCTACAACAAGGAGGGAATTGTTGATCTTGCCCAGGGCCTTCAAGCGATGGGGATCGAAATTCTTTCGACAGGTGGGACCTATGCCCTGCTCAAAGAGAAGGGTGTCAGTGCCAGGGAAATATCCGAATATACCGGTTTTCCTGAAATGCTTGATGGCCGAGTAAAGACCCTCCATCCCCGCATTCATGGCGGAATTCTGGGCAAGCGGGGAAATCCAAAGCATGAGAAAGAGATGGAAAAGGAAGGGATCGTCCCTATTGACTTGGTGGTGGTGAATCTCTACCCCTTTAGAGAGACCATTGCAAAGCCCGATGTTACGTTGGAAGACGCCATCGAAAATATTGATATCGGCGGGCCGACCATGCTCCGGTCTGCCGCGAAGAACTACAAGGATGTCGCCGTGATTGTCGATCCGGGAGATTATGCAGACATCCTTGAGGAAATGAGAAAATCGAAGGGAGCCGTGTCAGAATCCAAGCGTTTTTCGCTTGCGAACAAGGTCTTTCGCTATACCTCTGAATATGATAGTACGATCGCATCTTATTTGAGCGGTGTCGAAGGAAAGGCCGAGCGCTTCCCGGATTCAATCCAGATTCAGTTGAAGAAGGTTCAGGGACTCCGCTACGGCGAAAATCCGCATCAGGAAGCGGCTCTTTATACAGAAAATTTTTCCGGGGAGAGCGATCTCCCGAAACAGCTCTGGGGGAAGGAGATGTCTTATAATAATTTTCTGGATACGGAAGCGGCGTATGAGATGGTTCTGTCGTTTCAGGAACAGGCCGCCGTGGTGGTGAAACATAATAATCCTTGCGGCGTTGCAACAGAGGAGAGATTGGTCGAGGCCTACCGGAAGGCGCGGGCAACGGATCCGAGTTCTGCGTTCGGCGGTGTGGCTGCCTTTAATCGGCCCATCGACGCGGAGACGGCTGAGGAGATTACGTCCACGTTCATGGAGGTTGTGATCGCGCCGAGTATTGATGCATCGGCCCTTGCCATCTTTCAGAAGAAAAAAAATCTACGGATATTGGAAGCCGGCGTCAGGGCCGCTTCCAATAAAAATAAAACCCGTAAGGATATCCGGTGTTTGTCCGGGGGGATGCTTATTCAGGACCATGACGACGACATTATTGATGACCCAAAGGGCTTGAAAGTGGTCAGCCAACGTGTTCCATCCGAAGAAGAACTTGCGGCGCTTCTTTTTGCGTGGAAGGTGTGCAAGTACGTGAAGTCAAATGCAATCATCTATGCCCGCTCCGGACAGACGGTTGGCATCGGGGCCGGGCAGATGAGCCGGGTCGATTCCGTAAAAATTGCCCAAATGAAGGCCCAGCAGCCCCTCGAAGGAAGTGTGATGGCCTCTGACGCCTTCTTTCCTTTTCGGGATGCCATTGATACAGCGGCAAAGGCCGGTATCGTCGCAGTGGTCCAGCCTGGAGGATCGATCCGGGATAAGGATGTCATCCAGGCCATCGACGAGCATAAGATGGCAATGGTGTTTACCGGAATGAGGCACTTCAAGCATTAAAATGGTTCAGCTCACCCCTATTTTTCTCCATGGCTGCGTTGCTGTGGTGCTCGAATCCTCACGTACAATCAGTACGTTCCGGTTCTGCGCTCCTCGCGCCTTGCCCTGAAGTAAAATCTGGGCAATCTGAACCGTTTTACCTTTTACACTTACATTATAAGGAAAAAATGAAAATACTTGTTGTGGGCGGCGGGGGGAGAGAGCATGTTTTGGTCTGGAAGATTGCTCAGAGCCCTCGTGTCACGCATCTCTATTGTGCCCCTGGAAATGCGGGGATGGCCCCTTTGGCGGAGTGCGTCGATATCAAGGCCGATGATGTCGCGGGCCTTCTTCGATTTGCGAAAGAGAAAGAGATTGACTTGTGCGTGGTGGGCCCGGAAATTCCCCTCTCCCTGGGGATCGTTGATCAGTTTGAAGCGGCGGGACGACGGATTTTCGGGCCGCGTCGGGCGGCATCTGAAATAGAAACGAGCAAGGTTTTTTCGAAAACACTGATGGAAAAATATGGTATTCCGACCCCCGCGGCCAGGGTGGTTTCAATCGAGGAAGCCATTCAAAGAGTGTCCACACTCCCGATGCCTGTGGTTTTGAAGGTGGAGGGCCTTGCTGCCGGAAAAGGAGTTGTAGTGGCCAGGACGCCGGAAGAGGCGATGGAAGGACTTGGGCGCTTTAAGGCGATGGGGCCGGCTGCTTCTCAAATCATTCTGGAGGAATATATGGAAGGGCTGGAGGTCTCTTTTTTTGTTGTGACAGATGGAACTGTGGCCCTTCCTCTGGCCGCTTCCCATGATCACAAGCAGGTATTGGATGGAGATCACGGACCAAACACCGGCGGTATGGGGGCAGTTTCTCCCACGCCAAGGCTGAGCGATGAGATTGAAGCGGAGATTATGTCGAAGGTGATCACGCCGATACTTCAGGGCCTTTCCAGCGAGGGAACCCCCTACCAGGGGGTTCTTTATGCGGGTCTGATGCTGAGCCCTGAGGGAATCAGGGTTCTGGAGTTTAATGCCCGTTGGGGAGACCCTGAGGCCCAGGCAATCCTGCCGCGGCTGAAAACAGACTGGCTTGAGGTGATGCAGGCGACGTTGGATCACCGCCTTGACGAGATAAAACTTGAGTGGAAGGAGGCGGCAGCGACCTGTGTGGTCTTGGCCTCTGAAGGCTATCCGGGTAGTTATCGCAAGGGAGAGGTGATTTCAGGCCTGGAGAATATTGATCTTTCTGATACTTTTATTTTCCACGCGGGAACGGAGCGGGAAGGAGCGCGCTGGCTTACGAGGGGCGGGCGAGTCCTTGGGGTCACGGCCCTGGGCGCGACCCTTGCTGAATCCCGCCAGAGAGCCTATCAGGCAATTGATCAGATTTCTTTTCCGGGGATGCACTTTCGGAACGATATCGGTGCCACGGCGGACTGAAGGAAGATGGGCGTCCTGTCCTGATGAACCATGAAAAAGCGGATACCGATTGATCCAGGTAGTCCCGATCCCAAAATTCTTGCCACTCTTGGCAGGGTGATCCGGAAGGGGGGTGTCGTTGCCTTTCCGACAGACACCTACTATGGTCTGGCCGTCAACCCCTTTGATACGGACGCACTTGTCCGGCTTTTTGAGATGAAGGGCCGGGATCGTTCAAATCCGATTCTCCTTCTGGTTTCATCAGTAGAAATGCTACAACCTCTGGTGGCGGAAATACTCCCGCTTGCAAAGAAGGCAATGGCGCGGTTCTGGCCCGGACCGCTGACGCTCGTGTTTAAAGGGGCGAGAGAACTGCCGGATCTTTTGATGGGAGGGACCGGGAAAATCGGCATCCGCATTCCTGACGCGAGGCTGGCGATCCTTTTGATCGAAGCGGTCGGTCTTCCAATCACAGCGACGAGTGCTAACCTTTCAGGAAGAAATAACCCGGGGTCTGCCGCAGATGTTGAGGCGATGTTGTCACCGGATATCAGGAAGATAAAAAATGTTCTGCACATCCTGGATGGCGGTCTATGTGGCCTGACGCTGCCATCCACAGTGCTGGATGTGTCGGAATCTGATCCCAGGGTCTTGAGGGAGGGGGCGATCTCAAGGCAAAGATTGAGAGAGGGTTTGGGTATTCTGGTCTGAGAGTGCCGTTTTAGTCTTTGGATTTTGGTTTGGCGGGGGTTTCTTTTTTTTTCTTTTCTGCAACGGGAGCGGCCGCTTTTTTCTCTCCCTTTGCATCGGAAGGGCCGTCTTTTTTCTTCCTGGCGTAGTCGTTGATATAAAACCCGCTTCCCTTGAAGATCAGTCCGGAAGGGGAAACGATTCGATGAACGCTCCCCTCGCAGGTGTCGCAGGAGGTTAAGGGTGGGTCTGACATTTTTTGTAAGATTTCAATACGCTTACTGCAGGTCTCACATTCATATTCATAAATCGGCACTACCATACCCTCCGTTATTCACAGTTTACCTGTAAAGGTTCAGTTCAATCTCAATAGTTACATTTTCCTATTCAGAGCTTGTCATTAAATCGTTAAGATAAAAGACGAATCGCCTGGTCTATCTTTTCCAGTCCTTTTGCCAGGACATCCTCAGGGGCGGCGTAAGAAATCCTCAAATATCCTTCGGCACCGAAGGCCACACCGGGTATGGTGGTGACGCCTCCCTCTTCGAGGAGAAATGTGGCCAGGTCAACAGAGCTGAGGATCTCACTCCCTTTGTACTTTTTCCCGAGGATCTCTTGTATATTTGGGAAAAGATAAAAACTTCCTGCCGGACGAGGACATCGTATCCCGGGAATCCGGTTTAAGCGATCGACCATAAACCGCCTTCTTTGATGAAATATCTCAATCATCGTTTGGATGAAGGGGGCCCCTTCCTTCAGGGCAGCTATGGCAGCTTTTTGGGAGATCGATGTCGGATTGGATGTGCTTTGACTCTGCACCGTCCCCATTGCACGGACAACCTCTTCCGGTCCGGCGGCGTAGCCGATTCGCCACCCTGTCATCGCGTAGGCCTTGGAGATGCCATTGACCACGATCGTTTTACTCTTTAAGTCGGGACTTAAGGAAGCGATACTTGTGTGGCTTATTCCGTCATAGAGAAATTTTTCATAGATTTCATCAGAGATAATCCACAAAGGGCTGTTTAAAAGAAGGTCGGCAAAGGCCTCGTAGTGTTTTTCGGTATAAGTTGCGCCGGTCGGATTGGAGGGCGAGTTAAAGATTATCCCCTTTGTCTTCGGAGACATCGCATCTTTCAATTGATCCGGTGTCATCAAGAAGCCATTTTCTTCCTTCGTCTCGACGATGACGGGAATTGCGTCATTCAGGAGAACCTGATCCGGATAGGACACCCAGTAGGGCGCAGGAATAATGACCTCGTCTCCCTTTTCAAAAAGGACCTGCGCGATGTTGTACAAGCTGTGTTTTGCGCCACAGGAGACAATAATTTCATTGTTGGCGTAATCCAGCTCGTTATCTATTTTAAATTTTTGGCGGATAACCTCTTTCAGTTCAAGGCTTCCTGAAGGAGGGGTGTACTTTGTATAACCCGACCGGATCGCATCGATTCCGGCCCCGGATGCAGGCTCAGGGGTTTGGAAATCAGGCTCTCCAAGACCCAGATTCACAATATCGATTCCCTGTCCGATCAAAGCTCTCGCTCTGGCGGCCATGGCCATCGTCGGAGAGGGTTTTATTTTACTGATCCGGTTTGCGAGTTTCATGAAGCCTTGCTCCCGTATTTTTCCAGTAATTTTTCTATAACCGGTTTGGGAACAAGGGAGGAGATATTTCCACCGTAGCTGGCGACCTCTTTGATCAAGGTAGAGGTCAGGTAAGAGTATTCTTCGCTCGGCATCAGGAAGACCGTTTCAATGCTGGAGTCTAGTTTCCGGTTCATGAGGGCCATTTGAAACTCAAATTCAAAGTCGGAGACGGCTCGAATCCCTCTGATAATAGCACTGGCCCCCTTTTGGGCGACGTAATCGACGAGGAGCCCGTTAAACGATTCGATGTGCAGCCCGAGTCCTTTGGTGGCCTGTCGGATCATCTCAAGCCGTTCTACAAGACTGAAAAGGGGTTTTTTCCCGGCATTAGGGGCAATGGCGAGGACAAGGTTTGGAAAAAGGTGGAGGGCTCGCTTTGCAATATCTAGATGTCCGTTGGTGATCGGATCAAAGGTGCCGGGATAAATAGCTAATTTTGATGCTTCATTTTCTGCCATATAAAGAAAGGAGGGTCTCTCCGTATTTATATTCTTTTATTAAAAGAAAAGCCCCTATATTCTCCGGAAGAGGCTTTTTTCGGTGGTGCTCAATGATTATTTCGCCATCTTCCGCTATGATATCACCCTGTATGAGCCTTGGCAATATCTTTTCAAGCTCCTCACTTACATAGGGAGGATCGATGAAAATAAAGTCAAAGGACTGTTTCGTCGTTATTAAAAAATCTGACGCAGATTTTTGAATGATCTGATAGCGCCCTTCAAATGGACCCTTGGGGATATTCTTTCGAATGTAATGGAGGTGTCTCCTGTCCTGGTCTACAAAGACAACCTGGCGTGCCCCCCGACTCAGCCCCTCGATTCCGACCGAACCGCTCCCGGCATAAAGGTCAAGGAAAGAAGCCATGATGATTCGATCGGACAGGATGTTGTAAATGGCACCTTTCACCTTGTCAGAAGTTGGACGCATGTTAAGTCCAGGGGGGGCGACCAGCTTTCGTCCTTTCATCATCCCTGAGATGATACGCACAGCAAGTCCTCAATATCCAAAAGTCCTTCCACCCATCATCGACTTTTTCCGGGAGGTATGTCCGGATCAGGCCAGAGGGTTCTGAAGCATCTTACAGAAGTACAGTCTTGCTCCGCAAGATGCAACACCCACCCTAATTCTGTGATTGCGGAATTAGAAACCGCCGATTCGCCTGATGAGTACGCCTCGCTCGCCCTTATGGCCTCTGGCCTTGTCTTTCAGGCGACTTGACCGTTTATCCCAAGATCCAACCGCGGATCTTGGGATCCGGATGGCGACGGTCTATTTTTGTACAGGGATTCCATTTTGACAACAGTTCATTGTTTCGATAAGATGTGCTCCTCGTGTTTCGGAGAGGCAGTGCGTGTGCCCTTTCTCCCCGCATCCCCAATGCAAACAGGTCGAATTTGAATGGCTGTTCTGATCGCTTTAACCGTACTGAGCCTTTTTTACTTTCTGGGTTACCGGGGCTACTCCCGTATTCTGGCAGAGAAGGTCTTCCACCTCTCAAATAAAGAGCAGACGCCGGCACACAACCCCGCCCTTCGGGATGACTACGACTACATCCCGACCAGCAAACACATCCTCTGGGGCCATCATTATACCTCGATTGCCGGAGCTGCCCCCATTATCGGGCCGGCGGTCGCCGTGATCTGGGGCTGGTTCCCCGCCCTCTTCTGGGTGGTATTTGGTACGATTTTCATCGGATCGGCACACGATTTTGGCGCCCTTGTTCTCTCGGCCCGAAATGATGGACGTACGATGGGAGACCTCGCCGCAACCATTGTCACACCGCGGGTTCGGATTCTTTTTCAGATCATTATCTATTTCCTGGTCTGGATTGTCCTGGCGGTCTTTGCCTTTGCCATCGGTGTTCTTTTCCACAAATACCAAGCCTCCGTCATCCCGGTTAATTTTGAAATTATTGTCGCCCTCATCATCGGGACTCTCTTTCACAAGAAAAAAGGCGGGATTTTTATCCCTTCTATTATTGCATTGATTTCCCTTTATGCCATGGTGGCCGTTGGGATCGCGGTCCCGGTTTCTCTGGAACCGCTTGTCGGTCCTGGAGAAAATCCGATCACCGCCTGGGCAATCATCCTCCTGATTTACGCAGCCATCGCGAGCCTCCTTCCGGTCTGGCTCCTTCTTCAGCCTCGTGATTATATCAATTCACATCAGTTGATTGTGGGGCTGGTTGCCCTAGTGCTGGGCTTGATTTTTTTAAACCCGGAAATGAATGCGCCTGCGTTCAACCTTCATCCGGTGGGAGCGCCACCCCTTTTCCCGGTCATCTTCGTCACGATTGCCTGTGGTGCGATCTCCGGATTTCACGGCCTGGTCGCAAGCGGAACAACCTCGAAACAGTTGGATAAGATGGAAGACGCCCGCTTCATCGGCTATGGTGGGATGTTGGGAGAGGGGGCGCTGGCACTCATTGCGACGCTGGCGGTCGCGGCCGGACTCCCCGACTGGTCGAGCCACTATGCCTCATGGAATGCCTCTGGGATCAATGCCATTGCCAACTTTGTGACGGGTGCGGGAACCTTTCTGGAGGCGCTGGCCCTCCCGACCGACTGGGCACAAGCGGTTGTTGCCGTCCTTGCCATTTCTTTTGCGGCAACCTCGATGGACACCGGCGCGCGGATTCAGCGGCTGGTTGTTTCCGAATTGGGAGCGGCCTTAAACATCCCGATTTTAAAAAACCGTTTTATCGCGACGCTGGTCGCGGTCGGCCCGGCAATTCCGCTTGTGATGGCCGGGCCGAAGGTCTGGGTTCCCCTCTGGCTCCTCTTCGGGACGACGAATCAACTCATCGGCGGTATGACCCTCCTGGTCCTTGTCGTCTACCTTTACCGGGCAAAGCGCCCAGTCCTCCATTTTGCCATCCCGATGGTTTTCCTGGTCACCATGACCACCGGCGCAATGGTTTACAATATTATCAGCTGGAGCAGACAACTCGGAGTGGAAGGCGCATCTTCCAATCTCCTGACGGTTTTGATTGGTTCGGCCATCCTGATCCTTGAAATCTGGATGATTGTTGAGACGGTTCTGATCCTCCGAAAACTCCGAGCTGATCGGAAATAAGACCCGCCTATATCTCGTGTGGCACACAAATACGGCATAATAAAGTGTATAAATGTGTCCACAAGGTTATACAGCTTTAGAGTGCAAATATACTCCAGGCTCAAGTCATCAAACCCCTCTCCCCGAGGGGAAGCAAAGAACAATTCCTTAATCTCTTCTTCTGAATGGTCGTACGAAGTGTCAAAAATAGTAGACAAATCCACACAATAGAACTGATTAAAGTTTTTATATTTCAATAGGTTAAGTTTGGCATGGAATATGCTCTGTTTATACCATGGTAGCGTAGACGCGGGAGATCGCTTCAAGAAGAAGCCTTGGGGCATTCAGGCGCTTGGGAACCATGGGGAACGGTGTGTCGGTGATCCGGCAAACCGGAAAGGAGAGAAATCCATGCAGAGATTGGCTTTTCGTGTCGGGGGTAAAAGCATGACGGATATGAATGCTGACCACACGATGGAAAGAAAGGTGATTTCCTACGGGAAGAATGCCTATTGCCACGAACTGGCAGAGATCTTGTTTAATAGAGGTTTTGGCAGTATCCCGATCGTTGATCATGAGCGGATCCTGATTGGGCTTGTGAGTGAATACGACATCTTGAATGCCTTGATGAAAGGGATGGATTTACGCGGGACGCTTGCGCAGGAGGTCATGACACAACCGGCAATATCGGTTCGAGAGGATACGCCGATTGCAGATGTGATCACCCTCCTTCAATCCCGACATCTCATTCGAGTCCCCGTTGTTGATCATGAAGGAAAGTTAAGCGGAATTATAGCACGTAGGGATATTCTCAAGTGCTATATCAAGTCAAGGTTTGGGCCGCTTCCCGGTTTCCGTCATAATGTTTGACCCCGGAGCGAAAGGGCTCTCCGTTCTTGTCGGGAGGTCTCAGGGAGAGATACAATTCAAAGGAGATGAGTGATGCGGCGAATAGATTTTCGTGTGGGTGGAAAAAGTATGACGGAGGTGACCGCCTCCCATGTCATGGAAAGAGATGTATTCTCCTGCGGGGGAGAGACCTCCTGTGATGACATGGCGGAAACGCTTGTTAAAGAGGGTTTCGGGAGTCTCCCGATTGTTGAGGATGATTCGACCTTGATCGGGCTTGTGAGCGAATACGACATTTTGGATGCCCTGATGAAGGGGAAATATCTACTCAAGACCCCTGCATCAGAGGTCATGACCCAACCTGTTGTATCTATTAATGAGTCAACCCCGATAAAAGAAGTGATCGCCCTCCTTCAGTCTCGTCACCTCATCCGTGTGCCCGTGGTCGACCATGAAGGGAGACTCATAGGACTTGTTGCTCGTAGGGATATTATTGGATGTTATCTAGAAACAAGCTTGGGTCCACAGCCGGTTTTTTAATAACATTTAATCGAGGAAGAAATTTGGAAAGTGGTCGCGTACCGCACAAAGGGTCACATGGGAAAAGGCCTGGAGTTCGTGATCATATAGGAAGTTGAGCGTTCACTTGAGAAGCGATAAACCTTCAGCCCGATCGAGGTTGGAGAGGAGGATCGTATGCCGATTCGAACGCTATTGGTCCCTACCGATTTTTCCGAGTTATCAAACGCGGCGGTCGACTTCGCATTTTTAATGTGCGAAGAGATGCGACCCAGTATAATCTTTCTATATATAGATGAATGGCCTGATCATTCGGACGTGGAGGCCCCCCTCCATAACGAGTATGGCATCTACAAAAAAGATGAGGCGAACGCGTTGTTAAATGACTTGGTTCAGAGGGCGGAAGATCAAGGTCTGAGGGGAAGCAAGGTCTTGGTCGACGGAATCCCGTCTGCCGAGATTATCCGAACGGCCATAGAACGAAAGGCTGACCTGATTGTGATCGGAACACATGGAAAAACCGGCCTCACGCATATCATGATTGGTCGTCAGGCCGGCCAGGTGGTCCGGGAATCCCCTTGCCCAGTCGTTACAGTGAAGAGTCCGAAGCACGAATATCCGCAGATCTGAGAAAAAAAACATCCTAGAAAAGGAGTATAATTATCTATGGAGAGCGGGGACAAGTCTCTGGAGTAAGGGGGAGCGCTATCATCAGAATGGTCCACAATCGGATTTGCTTAAGGGATTATTTAAAGATAGAGGACAAGATAAAGGTGAAAATTCGAAGAACTTTACTGGTCATGTTCATGGCAGCGGTGGTTTTTTTTACACTCCCATCTCCCTCAAGGGCAGAGGGGTCTCCGGTTGAGGTCATTATTCAAGTGGATGAAGAAGGCTTCCGCGATTCAGAGGGCAGGTCCTTCGGTAACCGCATAGAGGTTCCCGAGGGACGAGCAATAAAACTTATATTTGAACATGTGGGAAAACCGGGCGTCGAACATGCCTTTGTCCTCCTATTTGATTCTGATGAAGAAATTGAAAGTGGAACGATCTCTACTGTACATAAACGGACGCACATTGAATTTAAGACGGGCGACGCAGGTGAAACATATGACGTCTTTTGCGTTATCGTCGATTGTGATGGAATGGAACACCTTACGGATCTTGTGATCGTGGCAACCTAAGCGCCTTTTACCCCTACGAAGAGAATCATGTCAGGAAAAAATACACTCCTTGTGCTTGTCATTGCGGCAATGACATTCGTGTTAAATTCGGAGCAGATTTTTGCTGCAGGTGAGAAGGTAAAACCTTTGAAGCCGGTCCCGAAGTCCTACGCAGAAAAACACATGCCCAGGGGCTGGTGGACAGACTCGAAGATCATCAAAGAAGGGAAGGTGATCTTTGAGACGACCGTTTTGGAGTATGAGTTTAAGAGAAAGACGAGAACGGCAAAAGAGGGTTGTGCAACCTGCCACGGGATTGATCCAAAAAAAGACCGCCCGAAGAAACGGGGTTCGCCTGATTTTCGTGTCCGTGAACGGGTCAACCGCCTCTCAGACAGTTACTGGTTCTGGAGGGTTTCTGAAGGGGTGGCGAAAACCCGTATGCCGTCCTGGAAGGAGAAGCTTTCTGAAGAAGAGATCTGGAAAGTGATCGCATATCAGCACACATGGTCGCATGGAAATAAACCGGCAGTTCATGATCATGGGGAAATTGAGCATTCCGTTGAAGAAGGATAAGCTTGCAGCCCTCTAAGGGTGGGCGCGCGTGGGGGAGATGCGACAAGAGGGAACGACGGGCGTCGTGTTGGCCGGGGGGAAAGGACGCCGGATCGGGGGAGAGAAGGCCTTTGTTCGACTGGCAGGGAAGACCCTTATCCAGCGTGTTATCGATATCCTCTCCGGGGTTTTTTCCGAGGTGGTCGTCGTGGTCGATCACCTTGAGCGCTTTCGAGATCTTCCCTGCCCCTACCTGCGAGACCGACTTCCTGGCTTGGGATCGATCGGCGGAATTGAGACTGCCCTCCGGGCCACGTCGAGGGAGGCCATTTTTGTGGTGGCCTGCGACATGCCTTTTGTCAACCCCGACATCATTCGATTAATGCTCAATCACTCGGAGGGGGTTGACCTTGTGATTCCTTCCCTTTCAGATGGACTCCATCCTCTCCATGCCGTCTATGCACAAACCTGTCTACCGGCCATTGACGCACAAATCAAGTCGGGCGATTTTGGTCCGCATTCCCTCACGAAATCTGTCAGGACCGTCCTTTTTCAGAAAGAATCGTTTCTTGGACAAGATCCGCTTTTCCGCTCGGTGGTGAATATCAACACCCCCGCAGACCTTGAGTCGGCCCATCGTATTCTGAAAGAAGGACAAGGGTAAGACGGGCGCGATTGCCTCCACATCTTGATGGTTTCTGGGCGTATTTACGGGTGCCTCGGGGTTGGGTTATTGAGCTTGTGGTTGATTTTTATCAGGATTTATAATAAGATGCATCGTAGTGTGGAAAGGTAATATCTTATTAAGTTGGTTGTCCTCATGCGACTTGGAGATGTAGCACTGTGGAAGCTCCGATAGATCAACAATCCAATGCCCTTTGCGAAGCGGTTCTGAATGGGATCTCTGATCCAGTTATAGTGATCAGAGAAGACTATAGCCTTGCGTATGCAAACAAGGCGGCCCGCGATAAGCACGGGGGCGATAAGTCCGTTGATCAGAAATGTTATTCCCTTCTGCACGGGTTGAAAACTCCCTGTGATCCATGCGCATGTCTGGAGGTTTTTAAAGCAGGGAAACCCTACCGCGTGATCAGCAAAATTGCAACGGCAGATGGGCGGACCCAGGCAAAAGAGTACAGCGCCTATCCCATTTTAGGGGAAAATGGGAAGGTGTGCCGGGTGATAGAATTCGTTCACGATCTCCCCCTGATCGAGAGTCCGCCTGTTTCTGGAAATGGCACCTCTACTGTTGTGGGTGAGGAGGCGACATCATTTTGTGGGATGATTGGAAACAGCAAGAAGATGCGAGCCCTTTTTCAGTTGATTCGTCTCGTCTCTCCCAGTAATGCAACGATCCTGATCTATGGAGAAAGCGGTACGGGTAAGGAAAGGGTCGCGCGCGCTCTCCATTGGAATAGCCCGCGTCGATACCGCCCTTTTGTCGCAATCGATTGCGGTGCCCTCCCTGAAACATTGTTGGAAAGTGAACTATTTGGTCATGTCAGGGGGGCCTTCACCGGGGCGATACAGAATAAGAAAGGCCTTTTTGCAGAGGCAGAAGGCGGGACACTCTTCCTGGATGAAATAGGCGACACCAGCCTGGTTTTCCAATCAAAGCTCCTTCGTGCCTTGCAAGAAGGTGAATCGCGTCCTGTTGGCGGAAATCGAAGTTCAAAAATAAATGTCCGGATGGTGGCTGCGACAAATAAGTCGCTAAAAGAGGCGATCGCGAAAAAAACATTTCGGGAAGATCTTTACTACCGCCTGGCCGTTATGCCCATCGTGATTCCACCGCTCCGTGATCGTCTGGATGATATCCCTCTTCTTGTCGAGCATTTTATTAAAAAATATACGGAACAAAATAGGAAAGGCCCGATGTCTCTTTCCGCGGAGGCAGTCGGTCTCTTGCAGGGTATGCCATGGACAGGAAATGTCCGGGAACTGGAGAATATTATCGAGCGAGGGGTTCTTGTTTCCCCGACTTCTGAGATTACACCAGAATCACTCCTGATCGAAGAGGATGGGGGGCCTTCCCCCTATGCCCCCTCGTCCTCTCTATTTAGTTCGACCCGAGAGATGCTTTCCAAGGTCGAGAGAGAGCGGATTATTGATTCTCTTCAAAGATGTAAAGGGAATAAATCCTTGGCCGCCCGGTCCTTGGGTATTTCCCGCGCAAGTTTGTACAACAAATTGAAACGGTATCAAATCCCGGCTTCGATTTAAAGAAAAGTCATCCTGCCTGGTCCCTCCTGACGGCGTCCGTCATAAACAGATAAATAAAACATCAGATGTGCTACTTGACGAGTCTTCCTGTCCGATCCGTTTTGGGTTTTCTTTTCTTGAAGGACGTGGCGGGATTGAAGAAAGTTACGCGGATTTTATTCCTTTATCACGCTCATAGAGGAAAACCGGGTCTCCTGAACCGCTGATCACTTCCTCTGTGATAATGCATTCCTTGAGGTTTTTTATGGAAGGGAGCTCATACATGAGTTCGAGCATGACTTCTTCCAGGATAGAGCGGAGGCCTCGGGCGCCTGTTTTTTGTACGAGGGATTTTTTTGCAACGGCCGCAAGGGCGCTGTCTGTAAATTTCAACTTGACCTTCTCCAGGGAAAAAAGCTTCTCATACTGCTTGGCCAAGGCACTCTTCGGTTCCGTTAAGATACGGACCAAGGCTTTTTCATCCAGGTCTTCCAGGGTAGCTGTGACAGGGAGACGCCCAACAAATTCCGGAATCAGACCATGTTTAATCAGATCCTCCCCCTGAACCTTCCGTAAGAGTTCTCCAAGTTTACGGTCGCTTTTCAGTCTGATGTCGGCACCAAATCCCATCGTCCTCTTGTTGACGCGATGTTCTATCTGATCCTCAAGCCCGATAAAGGCTCCACCACAGATGAAAAGAATATTGGTGGTATCGACTTGAATGAATTCCTGGTGCGGATGTTTTCGGCCACCCTGTGGTGGAACATTTGCGACCGTCCCTTCAATCAGCTTGAGAAGGGCCTGTTGGACCCCCTCACCGGACACATCACGTGTAATGGAAGGCGACTCACTTTTTCGAGAGATCTTGTCAATCTCGTCAATGTAGACGATCCCCCGCTCGGCCTTATCGACATCATAATCCGCAGCCTGTAGCAATTTGAGAACGATATTTTCGACATCTTCACCGACATACCCGGCTTCTGTAAGGGTTGTGGCATCTGCGATTGTAAATGGAACATCAAGAATGCGAGCCAGGGTTTGTGCGAGGAGGGTCTTGCCGGTACCAGTCGGGCCGATAAGCAGGATGTTTCCCTTCTGGAGTTCGATATCGTCATTTCGTGCGTTGCTTGCGACACGTTTATAGTGATTATGGACTGCAACCGCGAGAATTTTTTTTGCCCGATGCTGTCCGACAACAAACTGGTCCAGGGTTTTTTTGATATCCGCCGGTTTGGGAAGGGCGGAGGAGGCTTCTTCTTTTTCTTCGTCCCACTCTTCGGCAATAATATCATTGCAAAGATCAACGCACTCGTCACAGATGTAGACCGTTGGACCGGCGATGAGCTTCTTAACCTCATCACGATTCTTACCGCAGAAGGAACAACGCAGGAGGGACTCTATCTTTTCCTTTTTTACCATTCTAAATCTTCCCCTTTATGACCCATCCAGGTTCGTGCCTGAAGCAACCGTGCTCCCCGATATTTCTCACTTACGTGCCGGAGCGCTCTCAATCACCTCATCAACGATATGATAAGTCTTCGCCTCTTCACCGGACATAAAATAATCACGTTCGGTATCTTTACGGATTTTTTCGATATCCTGACCGGAATGTTTTGCCAGGATCGCATTTAAACGCTCTCGCATCTTCAAAATTTCGCGGGCATGGATATCGATGTCCGTTGCTTGGCCCTGGAAGCCTCCCATCGGTTGATGAATCATGACACGTGCATTCGGAAGGGAATACCGCTTGCCGGTTGTCCCGGCGGCCAAGAGGAGCGCTCCCATACTTGCGGCCTGTCCGATGCAGATTGTCGACACAGGCGATTTTATATATTGTATTGTATCATAAATCGCCAGACCCGAGGTTACCATTCCCCCGGGGGAGTTAATGTAAATATTAATATCCTTCTCAGGATCTTCCGCCTCGAGAAAGAGGAGCTGCGCGATGATAAGATTGGAGACATTATCATCGATGCCTGTGCCCAGAAAAATAATCCGATCTTTGAGAAGGCGAGAGTAGATGTCATAGGCCCGCTCGCCTCGGCTAGATTGTTCGATCACCATTGGTACCAGCATTACGATTTTTCTCCTTCATCTTTAAATTGGGCAAGGGAGTAGACCTGTTTGAGCGCCTTGTCTTGTCTGATTCTTGATTTTAATCCCTCCAGGGATCCATCCTGATGAGAGATCATTTCTCTTGCTTTCTCTGGTGAGATCCTGGACGCCGTGGCGATGGACTTGATTTCGTCATCGACCTCCTGGTCCGTGACCGAGATATTTTCTTTTTCTGCGATAGCGCTCAGAATGAACTGCCCCTGAATCCGTTCCCGTGCAATGGGCTCATATTCCTTGTGGAACATTGAAACGTCCACTTTTTGCGGACCTGCCTTCTGAAGGTTTGCCAAGCTGTTGTGTATTTCTCGATCGACCATGGATGGGGGAACATCAATAGGGTGCAATTCCACCAGCTTTTTAATCAAAATACTGTTTTGATCATGTTTCTGTTGAGAGGTTTTTTGGTCCATCAATGTTTGATGGACCTTTTCCTTCAGGGTGTCAAGCGAGGAGAGCCCGACGTCTTTTGCCAGGTCATCATCTATTTTTGGGAGAACTTTCTTCTTGATCTCTTTCACCTCAATCTTGAAAGAGACGGTCTTTCCGGCAATTTCTTTTTCCTGATAATTTTCAGGAAATGGAACCGCGGCTTCAAAGCTTTTCCCCCTTTTTTTACTGAGGAGTGCGTCTTCGAATTCCGGAAGAAATGTATTTGAGCCAACCCGGAGTGTATACCCTTGAGCACTGCCGCGTGCCATCAGTTTTCCATCAACCGAACCGGCAAAATCAATCGTCACATAGTCATCTGAAACGATGGCATGGCCGTCAGAACAGGCCTCCTGATGCCCCTGTTCCTCCTGGATTCTCTCCAGGGTTTTCATGACATCCTCATCGGCTACATTTATTTTCTTTCGCGGGAGAATCAGTCCCTTGTAGTCTGACAGGTGAACGACAGGTCTGACCTCAACGGTCGCGGTAAAATGCAGGGGGGCGTTCTTCTTGGCCTCAATCTTGTCAAATGAGGGGAATTCAACCGGAGAGATGTCCAGTTCCTTGATCGCTTTCTGGTAGTAATCCGGCACCAGCTTCCGGAGAACATCTTCTTCGACCGCTGCCCCAAATTTTTTTTCGACGAGGGCCAAGGGGACCTTTCCGGGACGAAACCCCGGAATCTTCACGGTCTTTTTGAGCTTGGAATAGGCCTGTGCAAATTCACTGGCGACCACCTCTTGCGGGATCTCTATTTTAAGTATTTTTTTGACAGAAGTAATTTCCTCAACTTCAACCTTCATGAGACTCCTTATTAGAAAAATCTCCCCATTCTATATCTGGACACCCCCCTTGTCAACCATGTGGAGCCCTGAGAATGGAGCCAGGCCGAAACTTCATCCAGGAAAGTCCTCCGGCCTGATCGGTTTCACCCGAATAACGCCCTGCGCACTCCGACCGGTTGTCACGGCAGGGATTTGCGGCCCTTAATTTTTTTATTCGTAAATCTGAAATTTCTGCTATTATTTTGTCAGGTTTGGGGTCTTCTCAAAGTGGCTTGGAGGAACAATGTTGACAAAGGTGGCCATCATCGGTGCCGGGAAAGGGGGGTTATCGCTTATAGAGATTCTTTACGATGATCCGCTTGTTCAGATTGTCGGTGTTGCTGATGTGGATAAACATGCGGCCGGGATCAAACTTGCCAAAAAATTAAAGATCCCTGTCACGCAGAATTATAAAAAACTACTCCAGTCAAAAAAAGCCGATCTGGTCATCGATGTGAGTGGGAACCAGTTCGTAGAAGAAACCCTTCATGTGACCATGCCTCCCGGGACAGCCATTATCGGGGGACCTTCGGCTAAATTTATGTGGCAATTGATCGAAGAGCGCATCAAGAGCAAAGAAAAGATAGAACAACATCTTCTGGAATATCAATCGCTTTATCGTCTCTATGTGAAAGAGGTTGAGTTGGCCATCGCTGAAGAGCGCACCCGAATTGCCTGCGACATCCATGACGGCCTGGTGCAGACCCTGGTTGGACTCAGTTATCGGCTTGATTATTGCTCCGACCAAATGGAGAAGAACCGCGCGCGATCCATTGCGTCTCTTCAGGAGACAAAAAAACTGTTAAAAGAAGGTATCTCCGAGGCACGGGAAGTTATATTTAATCTGCGCCCGATCTCCATTGAACAATCCGGTCTCGTCCGTTCTTTGGAAAATTATCTAAAAACGTATCACCGGCAATATCAGATTAAGACCACCTTGAAGACGGCAGTCAACGAACGTCTGATCGCCTCCCAGACAAAAATATTTGTTTTCCGAATCATCCAGGAAGCCCTTGCGAACGTGCAAAAACATGCGCGCGCCAAGCGGGTCGATGTTAAAGTCAGTATAAAAAGTAAAACGATGCATGTTTCCATCATTGATAACGGCGTCGGGTTTGATCAGGAGAAGGTAAAACGGGATCAAAACGGACAACGCTCATTCGGCCTTCAAGCCATTACGGAACGGGCCCGGTTGTTGGGAGGCCAGGCAAAGATAACAACACGACTGGGAAAAGGGACGCGTGTTGTTATTCAGATACCTTTAGGGAAATCTGATTAGGTCGGGTAGATGTTTCAGGAGATGACCCTTCATTGAAGAAAATCAAGGTTCTCATTGCAGACGACCATCGTGTAGTTCGTGAAGGACTGGGCGCTATTCTCAAGACTAAGCGGGATATGAATGTTGTGGGAGAAGCCAAAAACGGGCTTGAAGCGGTTCAGATGGCCAAAAAACTGAAACCGGAAGTTATTCTCATGGATATCTCCATGCCCGAAATGAACGGGGTTGAGGCCACCCGCTTAATCAAGAAAGACTTTCCTCACATCGGGATTGTCGCGCTGACCATGCACGACGATGACCAGACCATATTTGAACTGGTGCGTTCCGGCATTAATGGATATCTCTTGAAAGACTCGGAGTCTGCCGATATTGTAAAGGCCATCCGTTCAATATATAAAGGAGAATCGGTTCTCCATCCGATTATCGCAAAAAAAATCCTCGAAGAGTTCACCCGGGAAAAAAGCGAGCAGAAAGAAAAGAAAATCGGCAACCGTTATAACTTGACTGAAAGAGAGATAGGCGTCTTGCAGCGGGTCTCGAGAGGGAAGACGAACAAAGAAATTGCGGTGGACCTGGGCCTAAGTGATAAAACAATCAAGAATCATGTTCGAAAAATATTTTATAAAATGAAAGTCGACGACCGAACCAAGGCGGCCATTCAGGGGATTAAGGACGGGATTATAGACCTGGATCAGGACACGGAGAGCCCCTAATGTAACACCTTGTCCTCCTGCCGCGATTGCGTAATGAGGAAGCGCCGATTCTCCTAAAAACCCTGGAAGTTTAGATCTTGAACTTGTCAGGACATCGGGTTCCTTTTGGCAAGATGGACGACGATCTCCTTTGCAATGAGCTGATCTTCGTGGGTCGTAAACGTTACAATCACGGTATCGTCCGCATGGACCTTTCTGAGTAGTTCACCCGAAGTCAAAAAATGAATCGGATGCTGGCTTTCCGCATCGATAATCACCAGAACCCCTTTGAGCGGATCGCTTGTCCTGACCACACCCATATGCTTTCCGGGACCCATACTGGAACAGGTCCAGGCACTTGGCGCCGCCGCCAATAACCCGAATACGAACACGAGCGTCCAAATCATTGCTCTCACTTTAAGCATATCCCTTCCCTCCTCGCACTATATAGGCCAGAATAAGTGATTTAAGTCCTGTGAGTCAATCCCCAGCCGATAATCACTTGTTTATGATAATGATGTCTCACTCGCCCGAAGGGGTCTGGCCCCCCTTCTTAAAGAGAGAGGCAACATAAGCACCTGTCAGTTGAAGGCTCCCCATCGCGGCCAAATACATTCCCGGTCCCAACACATATTCATTCCGGGAATAATCATAAAAAAGCATGGAAATAATTATAAAGACAATAAAACCAGTGACGTTGGTAAGCCAGGCAAAGCGGCCCCCTTTTATGATGAGATCGCCTGAAGCCGCCAGGAAGCCAATGACCCCCAGACCGAAAACCAGTTTTCCGTCAAAGGTTTCGATTCCACTTATATTCGTAACAAAAATCTTTGGCTGGATCCATTGCAGGAAACAGCTCAAGATCACAAGGACAGTATTATACCATCTGAAAAACTTCACCGCCTCCTCCTTCGATCGACGGTACGATATACCAAAAACCCAGACAAATTGCAAAACCCATTTTCCCACCAGAGTTCAGAATTCTAGATTGAGGCCCTCGAGTTTGACCCTAAAGAAATAGCCATGATATACATTGTAGCTGAATCCACTTCCAAGACGGAGCCACGCGTGATGAAAAAGTTAGGACTTTATGATGACCATCGACGGGCTGGAGCACACTTCTCCCCTTATGGCGAGTGGGAACTTCCAGAACATTATGGCGATGTAGGCAGAGAATATCGTGCTGTTCGAAATCGGGTTGGACTTACAGACCTTTCCTCCCAAGGGCACTTCCTGGTGACCGGATCGGACCGAGATTCCTTTATGCAAAACCTCATCAGTAACGACATGCTCCTCCTTTCAAAAGAACGGGGGATATATACCACCCTGTTGACGGCCAAAGGAAAGGTTTTGTCCGAGTTCCATCTGTATCCCGTATCCGATGGCTTGTTTATGGAGGTCGAATCGTCGAATTCTGAGAAGACGAAGGAGAATTTGCTGCGCTTCAAGCTGCGTTCTCAAGTCAAGATAGAAGCGCTTTCCTGGGGGAGGCTCATGGTTTCAGGCCCGCGTGCGAGGCCGCTACTCGAAACATTTTTTGGAGAGACGCTTCCATTTATGGAAGAACGATCTTTTTTTGAGAGGGCATGGGAAGGGCACTCTCTTCTCTGCATCAAGCGATCCGTCACAGGAGAAGAAGATTACCACCTTTATCTCCCTGAAGAAGGATGTGCCCTCTTATGGAAAAAACTCCTGGTTGTTGGACAGGATCTTGATGCGCTGCCCATTGGTCAGACGGCTCTGGAAATCCTTCGTATCGAAGCCGGTTTGCCTCGTTATGGTGATGAAATCGATGAAGATATACTCCCTATCGAGGCGGGTCTTCAGGAAGATGCAATCAGTTACACGAAGGGATGCTATCCCGGACAGGAGGTCGTTGCTCGGATAAAGACCTATGGTCATGTGAACAAAAACCTTTATGGACTGGTTTTGGAAGGGTCTGAGCTTCCGGAACGCAAAGGACAGATCTTCATAGGGGATAAAAAGGTGGGATGGATCACAAGCGTAACCCGGTCGCCCCTGATGGGAAAAATCATTGCCCTGTGTTATTTGCGTCAAAAGTTTGCCGTTCCGGGAACCGATCTTGAGGTGGAAGTGGGCAGTGCCCGGACAGCCGCCCAGGCGGCGCCCCTTCCTTTTAAAGGAAGCTCTGCGTAAGGAGAAACAATGACCGATCAGAAAAAAGACGATACCGTTATACTCTTGGAGTTTTCGATGTCTCCCATGACAGAGGGGGAGAGTGTGAGCAAGTACGTCTCACGGTCGCTCGAGATCATTGATCAGAGCGGTCTTGAATACCGCCTCAATCCGATGGGCACTGTTATTGAAGGACCATGGGACGAGGTGATGGGTGTTGTGAAGGCCTGTTGGGAACGGATGAAAGAAGATTGTGACCGGGTGTCCACCGTGGTGAAGATCGATTATCGGAAAGGAAAAACAGGGAGACTCGCCAGCAAGATCAAAAGTGTGGAAAAAAACTGGGGCGGAGGTTAGAGACTTAATCAGAGCTTCCTTAAAATGGGGAAGGCCTGCATTATAGCATATTTCAAGAAATGGAAGACGCCTCCGGGAGGCTTGTGGAAAAACAAATGTCGATTTTGAATGCGGGTGAAAAACCTGTCATGGCAATCTACTTAAAGATACTCGCCGTTGTCTTTCTTGCGTTGTCTGGGCTCAATTTTGCCTACTTGCTCGGGTTTGGAGATATAAGCCTAGAGAAGATGACGGTTTACTGGTTTCTGGCGAATAATGTGTATGCCCTACTCTTTGCTGTTACCGCGATTGGTCTTTGGACCTTGCGCCCCTGGGGGGTCGCTTGTTTTCTTATGGTTGTATCCTCTCAGCTTGTTTTATATTCTGTATTTCCTGAATATTTTTCAGGGCCTGGGGAAGAACAGCAATCTTTCCGAGGGATTATCAACTTCCATATCTCTATCCTGGGTATCTTTTTTGTGATCCGGATCAAGGGAAAGTAGGAACTTTTCCCTCACAAAATGGAAGGTCTATGCAAAACCTCGCCTTTTTAATATTTTTACTTTCGTTTGGCTCCTTATTTTCCTGCACTGTTCACCCTGAAATCAGAAATGGACCCCTTCTTCTTCGACTTCAAGCTGCAGAAAATGGAGATGCCGAGGCACAATATCGGCTTGGATTGATGTATTTAAATGGTGAAGGCGTCTCTCAAGATCTCAGGCAGGCGGCCAAGTGGTACCGAAAGTCGGCGGAAAATGGAAATCCTGATGCTCAGTTTGGCCTGGGTGTATTGTATTTTCACGGTCAGGGTGTGCCCAGGGATACCCGGGAGACGGCCAAGTGGTACCGCAGAGCTGCAGAACAAGGAAGTACTGATGGACAGCTTGGGCTGGGTCTGTTGTATTTTTTGGGCAAAGGCGTCCAACAAAATGATAAGGACGCGTACATCTGGTTGGATGTTGCAGCTGCGCAAGGGCACACGCAGGCCGCAGTTGTTAGAGAGATGATCGAAAAAAACCTTGATCCTGAAACGTTATCCCAAGCAAAAATCCTTTCAAAGGAATACCATATCAAGTATGTTGCACCTTTCAATGATCCATCTTGAGACCGGACTCGCAAAGGGGAATGGTCTTTCTCCGACATAAAAAGAAGAAGAAATAGACAACATATTTATGGTAGCCAGATTTAAGGAAGATCTGAATAAGTCATGACTCGCTTTTTCAGAGCCAAAATGTCCCGTTTTTGCGTTGTAAATCTTGAACACGCATAGCAAGCCTACGGAGTTAGTGGGCTACTCTCTGCAATTCGTGTCTTGAATCGGAATATTTTATCTCCTGAAAAACGTAACCCGGACTTATTAAGAGGTTCCTTAAGGACAGGTTCTTTTGACGGGTGAGATCATTGACAAAATGAGGGCCTTCCTCTAGTGTTGGAGGGTTGGGTAAATCCGACCCCGAGAGCTTGTAATTATTGCGAAGGGGGAGGGTGTGAGATCATTTTGGGATCTGTTGGAGGGGTGAGAACTTGGAAGACCGGAGGATGTTTCTCAAGCTTTTCTTACCGCGGTTTGTTGGGGTCATCGGGGCGCTTTCTCTGAGTCCCTGGTCGGCATCCTCTGTTTTTGCCGCAACGGGCGGTCGTGTCTCTTTGCAAGACCCGAAATATAAGGCGCTGATGCGCGAGCTTGCTCGCTCACACCGCTTTGATCCGGCTGACCTGGATGCTATTTTTAAGAAGGTTGTTTTTCAACATGAAATCATTAAAAAATTCAAACGGCCCGCCGAGAGGCTTCCCTATTATAAATATCAGGGCCGGTTTATTAATGACCCCCTTATTTTAAAGGGGCAGGTTTATCTTCAAAAGAATGGTCCACTCCTGCAGGCTGTCGAAGAAAAATTTCAGGTTGAGAAGGAGGTTATCTCAAGTATTCTTGGGATTGAGACAAAATTCGGACAACCGGGGATTGAACGGTACCGCGCCTTTGATATCCTGAATACCGCCTTTGCCCTTTATACAAGAAGAGAGACCTTCTACCGAAATGAGCTGATCGCGTTTCTTCTCCTTTGCAGGGAAGAGGGCATTGATCCATTTTCCGTGAAGAGTTCCTACGCCGGTGCCTTTGGTGTTCCGCAATTTATCCCCTCTAGCTTTCGGCGCTATGCCGTTGATTTTGATGGAGACGGGAAGCGGGATTTGTGGAAGTCCAAAGGGGACATCTTCGCGAGTGTGGCAAACTATTTGAAGAAATTTGGTTGGAGAAGGAATGAGCGGACGCATCTCCCTGTGCAGATCAAGGACGATTCAAAAGAGCTGCGTGCCATGGTCCGGAGGGGCATCAGAAAGACCGTTCTGGCAGGAAAGGCAAAACGGATGGGGATACGTTTTTCTGAACCCGTATCGGATGAAACAGAGGTCTCGTTTGCCTATTATGAGCCGGAGAAGGGGAAAAAGTCGCTGCTGGCCCTTCTTAATAATTTTCGGACCATCACACGGTATAATTTTTCTGTCAACTATGCCCTTGTTGTCATTCATCTCTCCAGGAGTATTTTGGGCAGGGGTTGATATGCTGCACCATGCCGGCTTGGCGATAAAGATACCGCTCTTGTCGGAGTTTGTCTTCGGGCCTATCCTCTATTATTTTCATGATCTTCCCTCCACGAAATTCCCCTTTGCGTTTTTAATTAAAGGTGGTATTGTCTCTTGATTATGGCTTCAAGCATTTGATTCGGGATGAAAACGCTTGGTGTGAGATCCCACGACGGTTCTGATGAATGAGGGTTCCACTTGAATAAGTTTTTACTGATCAGCCTGATTGGCGCTGTTTTGAGCATTCCCTCGATTGCCCGGCCTGCAACCATCGGGAACATCGCCGGGATGCAAGTCACATCGGGACGGTATTCTCTGGGGATAGAACATGACAGTGTTGCGAATCGGGATATGGCCTTTGATGAAGGGAGCGCATTCACGGTGGACTCATTTGGGATCCAACCTGCGCTCTTTCCCGACCCTCTTATCCCCGGGGGACGTATCTCTGATGTTGAGATAAAGTCGAACCGGGTTTTGTTAAGAGGAACGTGGAGTCCCATGTCGCGGCTTGATTTTTTTGTCAAGTTGGGGATTGCTGACGTTGAATTGAATTATACGATAAAAAGTCCGACCCAGACGGATAAGCATATTAAGTACGATGGCAGCATTGGAGTTGCCTATGGTGTGGGGCTCAAAGGGGAGATCACGAACTGGAGATCCTGGGCTGTTATCTCTGAGTTTCAATTCTTACGCTATGAGGTCGAGGGTGATTTTACGATTGACGGCCAGGACCTTGCGGCACTACTGTTGCCGAATCTCAACCCAATGCGGTCTGGTTCAAAAGCGGAGATCCAGGAACTCCAACTTGCGGTATATATCACAGGGAAGATTGGAATGATGACCCCCTATGGGGGCTTTAAAATTTCAGATCTCTCGATGGATGTGAATAGCGAGGTAACAGGGAGAGATGGCATTACTGGCTTCTCGACAACGGAGTCGCGCCGCGAAACGCATGAATCGCTTGATCGTGTGGGTGTTTTCCTCGGCACAGGGATTGAGATGAACGGCCCGTGGACTGCAAACATCGAATTCAGGTTCATCGATGAAACGGCGGTAAGCATTGGCATCAACCGCCGGTTTTAAGACACTTTTATCCCAAAATTAGATTAGCCTATCTTGAAACAGGGTCCTTTTTCAGGTAGAATGGGCCCTCCTGGAAATTTTATTCAACATTCAAACCCTGTTATTGAGCAATGATTAAAAAAAATAAGGTAACCATCATCGGGGCCGGACATGTTGGCGGGACAGCGGCGCAACGCTTGGCTGAGAAGGAAATGGCCGATATTGTTCTGGTGGATATTGAGTCGGATCTTCCGAAGGGGAAAATGCTTGACCTGTCGGAATCGGCCCCGATCTATGGTTATGATGTCCGCTTGGTCGGGACGGCGGGATATGAAGAGACGGCGCAATCCGACATTGTCGTAATTACCTCAGGCATTCCGAGAAAACCCGGGATGAGCCGGGATGATCTTCTGCGGGTCAATACCGGGATTGTCAAACAGGTGACGGAGGCGGTCATTCAAAAATCACCGGAGTCGATTCTCCTGGTAGTTTCTAATCCACTTGATGCGATGACTTATGCCGCTTATCGGGTGAGCGGTTTCCCACGGGAGAGGGTGATCGGCATGGCGGGGGTACTCGACTCTGCCCGGTTTCGTTCTTTTATTTCCGAGGAACTCGATGTCTCCATAGAGAATATCCAGACACTGGTTTTAGGAGGTCATGGCGACAGCATGGTCCCGCTTCCGCGTTATACCACGGTGGCAGGCATTCCCCTGGCCGAACTGATTTCTAAGGTGCGTCTTGAGGCCCTGATACAGAGAACGCGCGATGGTGGGGCTGAGATTGTGAAGCTGCTGAAGAAAGGGTCGGCCTATTATGCCCCCTCGGCGGCAATCGTCGAAATGGTGGAGTCGATCCTGAAAGACAAGAAAAAAATCCTCCCCTGCTCGGCCTTCTGTCAAGGGGAGTATAAAGTTGAGCAAGCGTTTATCGGTGTCCCGGTGAAACTGGGCCGTAAAGGGATCGAGAAGATTATTGAAATCAACTTGACGCCCGAAGAAGAAGTTTATCTGAAACAATCTGTAGAAGCAGTTCAGTCCCTCTGTAAGTTTGTCGACAAAGTCCTCTGATAAGCTCCCCGTTCGTAACTATTCAGCATGCGCATTTTTCTTCAGAGTAAAACACGAAGAGCGGCTTACCGGAGCGTATGTGTATACGCGAGGAAAGGAGCACCACAGCAACGCCTCCATGGAGGCTTAGATGGGTGTGCTGAATAGTTACGAGTTCTTCCCTTCCTCGCAAAGGGTGGCCCCAGGACATTCGTATTCTTGGTTTGGAGGGCTGTTTCCCCTTCCGCAATCTATGAGCTTAGGGATATTCGTGTAAAGGACAGGACCAGAATGAACAAGGTTGTCATTATCGGCGCAGGAAAAGGGGGAACGGCCCTGATCGAAATCCTTCACAAGGATCCCCTTGTGAAGATCATTGGCATTGCCGATACCCACCCTGAGGCTCCGGGTCTTGATCTGGCCCGCAGGCTAGGCATTCAAACTGTGACTGATTATCGTCTCCTTATGAAGAACAAGATTGATATTGTCATCGATGTGACCGGAAGCAGAGCGGTCCGGGATGCTTTGGAGGAAGAACCCAGTCATATCGAGGTCATCGGGGGGCTTTCGGCAAAATTTATGTGGCAGCTGATTGAGGAACGGATCAAGAGCAAGGTCATGAAGGAAGAGTTGCGGTCGCGGTATTCGTTCGAGAACATGGTGGGTAAGAATAGCAGTATGCTCGAGATCTATCGTCTTATTCCAAAGATTGCCAAGACCAATTCAACGGTTTTGATCGAGGGGGAAAGCGGGACAGGAAAAGAGCTGATCGCCCACTCGGTTCACCAATTCAGTTTAAGAGAGGATAAACCTTTTATCCGGGTGAACTGTGCCGCTCTGGCCGAAGGCCTTCTGGAGAGCGAACTTTTTGGCCATGTGAAGGGTGCATTTACCGGGGCCTTGACACATAAACTGGGGCGTTTCGAGTTGGCTGATGGGGGGACACTTTTTTTGGATGAGATCGGTGAGATCAGTCCTTCAACACAGGTCAAGCTTCTTCGGGTGGTCCAAGACGGAGAGATCGAAAAAGTGGGCGACTCCCGCAGGATCAAAGTCGATGTTCGCTTGATTGCCGCAACGAATAAGAACCTCCTGGAGGCGATCAAGACAAAAGAATTCCGGCAGGATCTTTATTACCGGCTCCGCGTTGTTCCGATTTCTCTTCCCCCTCTACGCGAGCGCAAGGATGATATTCCGCTGTTGGTAGACCACTTTATTCGTCGGTTCAATAAAGATATGGGAAGAAAGGTGAGCCAGATCTCACCGAAGGCAATGGTGATCCTGAAGGCCTATGATTTTCCTGGTAATATCCGTGAATTACAGAATATCATTGAGCATGCAATGGTCTTTTGCTCCGGCGATACGCTCGAGGCGGAGCATATTCAGAAAGATATTCAACCGACCGGGCGGGAGATCATCGGTCAGGTCATTGAGAAAGAAGACCCCTTGCAGGAGATGGAGCGGGAGTTGATCGTAAACGCACTGGGTCAGACGGGCTGGAACTATAAAAAAACGGCAGAGAAACTGAGGATGAGCCGAACCACTCTTTGGAGAAAGATGAAAGAGTATTCTCTGTCGAAGCCTAAAATAGTTTCAAATTAGAACATGTTTTATTTTGAAACGTTATCTATTTAACTCATTGTATTTACTTGACAATGTTTAGAAAGTAAACTAATTCGTTCCATATTGAAACAATAGGGTAAATGATACTTTTATAGTAACTCATTGATTTATTTGAATTACTATAAAATAATAAAAATGGCATTCATATTGCATCTCTTATTTAACCCTTGGTAAAATATGATCTACATCAATCTTTTTAGAGCCAGGGGTTACGAAGGAGGTTAGATATGAATTGCCCAAGATGTCACGGAAGAATGGCCCCGGAAACATTTCAGGATTTACATGATGATACCGGTCGTCTTTGCTTCTCCGGATATCGCTGTATGGCCTGTGGAGAAATTCTGGATCCGGTCATTATGTCGAACCGGGAGAATCGGCCACACATGCAGGCGAGAAACCGAAACCTGATGTCCGCTTCAAGACGATAATATTCTTTTTCGCCCGCCAATAAGCTGTGCCGAAGGGAGTTGATGATGAACGTCCAGCGTATTCTAACGGGGAAAGACATTCCCCTGGATCTTCTCTCAACGGTCAAACCGATACATTACGAAGCATACCGTGAAGAAGGGGGCTATGCCGCTTTGAAGAAGGCGGTCGAGGTCATCGGTCCGTCTGGAATTCTGGAGGAATTAAAAAAGTCGGGTTTGCGTGGTCGGGGTGGGGCGGGTTTTCCGACATGGAAGAAATGGGATCTGGTCCTTCACCATAAAGCGAAACAAAAATATTTATGTTGTAACGCGGCAGAGGACGAACCGGGTACACTGAAAGACCGTTATCTACTCAGGTCGAATCCACATCAACTGATTGAGGGCGTCATTCTCACCGCTTATGCCATCGGTGCAAATGTGGCTTATCTTTACATCAACGGTCGTTATGAAGAAGAACTCCAATTTATGGAAGCGGCTCTGGCGGAGGCAAAAGAGCACGGCCACTGGGGAAGGGCTTTTGAAAAGTCCGGGTTTTGTGTTCAGCTAAAGATATGTCAAAGTCCGGGCACGTATGTTGCGGGTGAAGAGACGGCGCTACTGGAGGTGATTGAAGGAAAAGTGGCAGCGCCCCGACAAAAACCACCTTATTATCCCACGATGCACGGACTGTTTGGGAAGCCGACCGTTGTCAATAACGCAGAGACTCTTTCAAATATCCCTCATATTGTTCTGAGGGGCGGAGACTGGTTTCAGGCCGTCGGCGCTCCGGCTTCTCCGGGGTCGATGATTTTTACCCTGACGGGTGAAGTGAACTGCCCCGGTCTGTATGAATTACCAATGGGGTCTTCGCTGATAGAACTCATTGAGGTGAAAGGGGGCGGCATCAAAGGCGGAAAAAGTCTCAAGGCGCTCTTTCCGGGAGGCCCCTCCAATACGATTATTTCTGCTGATCAAGTAGATGTGGCGCTTGATTTTGATTCACTGAAAGCGATTGGTTCCGGCCTGGGGACGGGAGCGGTCATCGTGATGTCGGAAGAGACCTGTATGGTGCGTTCCGCCTTGGAAGTGGCAAAGTTTTTTGCCGCAGAGAGTTGCGGCCAGTGTCCCCCCTGTATGCTTGGAACGGCACAACTTTCTGAAATCCTGGAGAGGATCGAATCTGGCCGGGGTGATGAAAGAGACCTCCAACAGGTAGAGCAGATCTGCGGGATGATTAAGGGAAGAGGGCAATGCTATCTTCTGACCGGGGCTTCAATCGCAGTCGAGAGTATTTTTGAGAAATTTCGACATGAATATGAGCTTCATGTTTCGGAATCGCGGTGTCCCGCTGCCTCGCAGGCCACGCTTTAGCCCAAATCCCGAAATTTCGGAATTTGAAACCGCCGATTCGCCTGAAATACTGCGTTATCGGCCAAGGGACTCCTCACCGTACGGGTGAGTACGCCTCGGTCGCCGCCGTTGGCCTCTGGCCTTGTCTTTCAGGCGACTTGACGGTTTACCCAAGATCAAACCGCTGATCTTGGGATTAGTACGTAGGGCGCATAAATTTGTTATACTGACCTAGTGACGGGTCAGAAAGAAAGAGGAGAAAATAAAAAATGATTCATCTCACTGAAAAAGCGAGCGAAAAAGTCAAAGAGTTGATGGCCTCTGAGAAGAAAGAAGGGTATGGATTAAGGGTTTATGTCGAGGGGGGCGGCTGTTCTGGCTTTCAGTATGGAATGGCCTTTGAAGAGAATTCGAGCGACGAAGATGATGTTCTGGAGATGTTTGGAGTTAAAATTATGATTGATCCCTACAGTGCGCCGATGTTAAACGGGACAGAGATTGATTACAATGACAGTTTGCAGGGGGCTGGATTTGACATCAAGAACCCTAATGCGAAGTCGACCTGTGGTTGTGGTCAGTCCTTCAGTTGATATAACCATTAGTACACCCATCTTTCTCTCCATATCTGCGTTACCGTGGTGCTCGACCTACATATGAGCATACAGCTCGGTTCTACGCTCCTCGTGCACTGCCCTGGAGGCTTATCTGGCCATGCTGAATAGTTACATCAAGGTCACGGTAAACGGTACAGACCGAGAGGTGCCCACCGATACCAATGTGACTCAATTACTGGCCTGCCTGAAGATCCTTCCTGAACGTATTACTGTTGAGATTAATCTTGATGTCATTCGCCGGGAGGCGTATGATCACTCCCACTTAGAGGATGGGGATCTGATAGAAATCATCAGTTTTTTTGGAGGAGGAGCAGATGTCGGCTGAAGGACCCTTAAAAGTGAGCGATATTACATTTCGCTCACGCTTGATCGTTGGAACAGGAAAATATGCCTCTTTTGAAGAGACTAAAAAAGCGGTAGAGGCCTCAGGCGCCGATTGTGTTACCGTCGCGGTTCGGAGGGTGAACATCCTGAACCGTACTGAGGAGAACCTGCTCGACTACATCGATCCAACGATTTACAAGATCCTTCCGAATACGGCCGGATGTTATACTGCCGAAGAGGCGATTCGAACGGCGCGTCTGGCTCGATCGTCCGGTATCTCAGATATGATCAAATTAGAGGTCATCGGCGATCAGAAGAACTTGTTCCCGGATAATGAGGCCCTTCTAGAGGCAACCCGCATCCTTGTAAAGGAAGGGTTTATCGTACTCCCTTATACCAATGATGATCCGATTATGGCCAAGAAACTTGAGGACGCGGGGGCAGCCGTCGTCATGCCGCTGGCCGCGCCAATCGGGTCCGGACTTGGAATTCGGAATCCATACAATCTCAGGATTATCATGGAGAATGCCTCCGTCCCGATCATTGTTGATGCCGGGGTTGGAACCGCATCAGACGCGGCCATTGCGATGGAATTAGGGTGTGACGGAATTCTCATGAATACGGCTATTGCAGGGGCAAAGAACCCGATTCAGATGGCGGAAGCCATGAACCTCAGTGTTCGTGCAGGGCGATTGGCCTATCTTGCCGGGCGGATCCCGAGAAAACTTTATGCCCAGGCAAGCAGCCCGATTGAAGGCATGATTGAGTAATAGTCGTTCGGTCTCCGGATAGAGCCGTCCTTTCCTGTTTTCTCTCACTCCTATCATCCAGTGAGAAGGTATGCCGCAGGTCGATTTCACTCTTTACCTCATTACAGATCAATCCCAAACGTGTGGGCGTTCTCTTTGCGAAGTAATCCGACAGGCGGGTCAAGGCGGGATTCAAACGGTACAGCTTCGCGAGAAGGATCTTCCTCTGCGTGCCCTGCTTCAACTCGCTTCCGAAATAATATCAATCACAAGAGAATTTGGCATGAAGTTGTTGATCAATGACAGGGTCGATGTCTGTCTAGCGATTGATGCGGATGGGGTTCACCTTCCCTCTTCCGGGTTTCCGATTGATGCGGCCAGAAAAATACTAGGGATGGATAAATGGATCGGTGTTTCCTGCCATTCCGTTGATGAGGTTCATCAGGCCGAAAAGGAGGGAGCTGATTTCGCGGTACTCGGACCGGTCTACGATACCCCCTCAAAACGCCCCTATGGGTCACCCTTTGGCTTGGAAGCTTTTCGGGAAGCGAAGAGAAGGGCTTCAATTCCTCTCTTTGCCATCGGTGGGGTCGATGCAGCGAGGTTGGAAGAGGTCTTTTCGGCGGGTGCCGATGGGGTCGCCATGATTTCCGGGATTGTTGCTGCTGAGGATATCTCCGAGAGATGCCGGGGGCTCTTAAATGAAATTAATCACCTTCGGAATCGTTAGCCGATTTGGGAGCAAGTCAACCCGAACGAATTTTCATCTGCGGTCTTAAAGAGAGTCTTGCGATGACGGGAACGGTATGATAAACAGGAGGAGGGGAACTATGAAAAAGGCATTGCTCATCACGATCTTACTTCTTTCCACTGTCGTCCCATTTGGTGCGATCCAGGCGGATGAAACCCGCCAGAAGGCCCCTCCCTTTGAACTCGTCTCACTGAAAGGGGAGACGATCACCCAGGAGAACCTGATCGGCAAAGCGACACTCGTTGTCTTTTGGGCCTCGTGGTGCGGTACTTGTCAGAATGAACTCCCAAAGATTGCCCGCCTTTTAAAGAAGCTTGGGGGTAAGCCCTTCCAGGTCTTTGCGATCGGATTTAAGGATACACGCAAGAATATCAGGGGCTACGTTGCATCGCACCAAGAGGCCTTTCCCTACTCAGTTTTTTATGATACGAGAAATCAGGTTTCAAGGCGGTTTGGCGCGCGTGTCACCCCGACCCTTTTCCTCTTTGACAAGAAAGGGGAACTGGTCGTCCCCTTCCAGGGAGGGGGATTGTTGGATCATCCTCAATTCGAAAAAGTACTCCAGGATATTCTAAAAGCATAGAAAAAGAGCCCAAGATCAGCGATTGATTTTGGGGCAAACAGTCAAGTCGCCTGAAAGACAAGGCCAGAGGCCATAAGGACGATCGAAGCGTACTCATCCGTACGGTGAGGGGTCCGTTGGCCGATAACGCAGTCATTTTAGGCGACTTGGCGGTTTCTAATTCCGCAATCAGGGAATTAGGGAAAGAGGGTGTCGCTTGGAATATATTACAAGCCCTGATGCGCGGGATACAGCCATAGCGGTCTTGAAGGGCTGTTCCGTGATTGGGGTGGACACGGAGGGAGATTCACTCTTCAGCTACCAGGAAAAGGTCAGCCTGATCCAGATTTCAGGTGGAGATCACCATTACGTTTTTGACCCGCTCCTCCTCGATTCCGTCCTCCCCCTGGCCTCTATTCTGGAAGATCGATCGATCCTGAAGATACTGCATGGGGCCGATTACGATCTGGTTTCGATGAAGCGTGATTTTCACTTTAAGATCGGACCGATCTTCGACACCACGCTTGCCGCACGTGCCGTTGGCATCGAGAAGTTTTCTCTGCAGGATCTGGTCATGCGGTATTTTCAGGAGACTCTTTCCAAAAAATACCAGAAGGCCGACTGGTCACATCGCCCCATTCCAAGAGAACAGTTGGATTACGCGTTCAGGGATACTCTTTTTCTGGTCCCCCTCTATCAGATTTTAAAAAAGGAAGTAGAAGAAAAAGGGAGAGAGGATCAAATTGCGGAAGAATGTCGGCTGTTGGAGGAGATTAAATGGAATGGAAAATCCTTTGAGCCCAACGATTATCTCCGGATCAAAGGCGCAAGGCCCCTTCCCCCACAATCGCAGCGGGTACTCAGGGAGCTGGTGGTTGTTCGGGACCGTCTGGCGAAGGAACGGAATCGTCCTCCCTTCAAGGTCATTGCAAACTGGGAGCTTTTGATGGTTGCGAAGAACCCTCCTCAGGACGAAGCCGCTCTGGATCGCTTGTTTCCAAGAGAAAGTGCGAGTATCCGAAGGAATAAATCACTTTGGTTGGAGGCGGTTACAAAAGGTCTGACGACGGAGATGCCTCTCCCTGGGAGAGAGAGACGCTCAGCGGGACAGCTCTCGTTGACGCGCGATGAGGAAAAACTCCTGGTTGGACTCAAGGCCTGGCGGAACAAACAGGCTGCAGTTGAAGGTGTAGAACCCTCAATGGTGATCTCCTCCAGTACCCTTAAGGTGATCGCAAGGGAAAAGCCGAGCACCACCGGAGCACTTGATCCCATTCTGCCGCTTCGGAAATGGCAGGCCCAGCGTTATGGGAGCTTGCTGATCCAGGAGATTTCCCGCCTCCTTCCCCCCTCGGCGATTTCAGAATGAGAAAGGACTGACTTTTTTTAGAAATTTTAAAACCATTTTTCTACTCCGTTCGCATTGGAACGATCCCCCTGGCGGACTCCTGAGCCAATCTCCGCAGGTAATCTGCCTGCCAGTCCCCTCATTCTCGATACTTGAGAAATCTTTCCCGCAACAAAGCGCCGTACGTCGGCTTGCTGACCTGTCTAAGCAATAGTGTCTATTGTCTGTCTAAGTGCTTAGACACGTAGACACTATTCTCCTTATTTTAAGGCAAGGAAATTCCCCTCCTTAATTAATGCAATAAAATAAATAAAAACAGGGTGTTATTAGTGCTTCATCTGAGCCCGAGAGATAGCTGAAACAGTCTGGCATGTCTTTTGCTTTATCGGATCTATGCGTACAACTCTTCAGGGTAACACCAGACTATTTTGAGGGCAGATTCAATCATACCTTTTATATCGAAAAGAGAAAGAGAGATTATTCCGAAATGACTGGACTTCGGCGGTTAAACTTTATCAACAAGAGTTCGCTCGGTAACGCCATGGTTCAGACTCATGTCACACAAATCTTGAAAACCACCGTAAAAAAGGGGAGATGTAAATGGACAGAGCAGGAAGAAAAATACTGAGAGGATTGTTTGCGCTCTTGCTGGTCTTTTCCACCCAGGGATTGGCTTCGGGCGGGAATGATCACGATCATTCAAAGGATTCAGAGCCACAGAAGGTCGCCTCTGCAGACTGGAAGGCGAAGCTCAAGGCGCAGCTTCTAAGGGAAGAGAAGGAGCAGGGGCAGGAAGGCCGGAAGTCGAAGGTGGATGCGGCGATGGGGACCCTGATGAACGAGATCATGGGACATCAAGAGAAAACGGGAAATACGGGTCCGTTTGGCGAGGTTACCGCAATGATGCAGATGGACCGGAGCTGGTTTCTCGGGCCCTCAGGTGCCTCAGAGACCGTTACCGGGGGAGGACATTGCCCGAGTAACGCCCCGGTGAAGAAGCTGGACATCACGGCGATCAATGTCGAAATCACACTGAATCAGTGGCTGGATTTTCACCCTGGTTATATGTATGTCCTGACTGAGAACGTGAAGGGTGTCCGTGAGGAAGAACGGACAAACAACAAGGCAAGAAAGGCCAAGGGCTATGATCCTGGCGCGGTGACACTGGGACTTCAGACCGACCTGATCCAACCGCTGGTCATTCGCGGAAATCAGGGAGACTGCATGCTCATCACCCTCCGGAACGAGGTGGAGGAGGAGGATGTGGGTCTTCATATTCATGGATCAAGCACGGTGATCAATAAGACCGGCCAGCCGGCAACTTCGATCAATCCTGATTCGAACATCTCGCCGGGCAACAGCGTTGTCCTGGAATGGTACATCCAGCCGGACCATCAGGAAGGGGGACACGTCTTCCATAGCCACGCGGGTCGTGAACCGGGGAGCCTTGGTCTGATCGGTGCGTTCATTGTTGAGCCGATAGGGGCCATCTACCTGGACCCTATCACGGGAAAACCGGCCAAGAGCGGCTGGCAGATGATGATCGCCTATGACGATAAGATCGAGCCGGTTGCAAAGGACTTCCGTGAGTTCACGCTGATCTATCACGAGGTGGGGGACGAATCGTTCCGACCGCTGAACCGGGACGGCGAGATGATCCCGCAGCGCGATCCGAACACCGATGCCTACCGTCCCTCGGCGCGTGCGATCAACTTTCGCAGCGAGCCTTTCGGGATCAACAACCTGGCGGTACAAGAAAAGTATTTCCACATGGAAGATGAATCGATGGCCTACAGCTCTTATACCTTCGGAGATGTGCCGACAACAATTCCTCGGTCCTACATGGGAGATCCGGCGAAGTTTCGTCTGATCCACGGCGGCGGCGAGGTCTTCCACTCCCACCATCCGCATGGCGGATCAATCCGATGGCTGCGTCAACCGAAGGCGGACGGGAAGGGCGAAGAACTTCTCACGACCTCCTGGGACAACCCGGTGAAGTTTCCGGTCATACGGACGATCTCCGACCGTGTTGATGTGGAAGTGATCGGACCGTCTGAGTCGGTGGATCTTCAGACCGAGTGCGGTTCGGGTCTTTGCCAGCAATTGGCAGGAGATTTCCTCTTCCATTGTCATGTCGCCCATCACTATGTTGCGGGAATGTGGGGCTACTGGAGGGTGTATAACACGATTCAATCCGGGGACTATCCCTTTGTCAGCACGGACGCGATGGTGCCGCTGAAAGAGCTCCCGGACAGAGCAGGCCGCATGAAAAAAGGGGTAAGTTCAAAAAAACTGGTTGGAAAGACAATGAACTGGTTTGACAAGAAGTGGAACATTACAAAGAAAACCTCTGACTGGTCGAAGCCGATTCCAGACGTCTCCATCAAGGACTGGGTGAAGATGATGTTGCCGCCCGCGGGCGAGCCGGGTCACACCTCTGACGAGAAGGGCCAGATTCTGGCTTATGATGCGACCGTGTGGGACTGGACCTGGAAGGGCCTTACGGCAATGAGTGAGAAGGGGGAGACGGGGCAGTTTGATACCCCGAAGCACAAATCGCCCTTACCTGGAAAACGGGCACCGATCCTGTTTGACCCGAATACGGGAAAGACGTCATGGCCGCACTTCAGGCCGCATTTTGGGAAGCGCGTGCCGTTTGCGCGACATCATGGGGGATCTCCGTGGTTGGAGCCGATCCATATGGACAAGAACAACAATACGCCGGCGACCGATCCGGGGAGCATCGGGGCCCCGGGTGAGGAGACGACCCTTCCTCCGGAACCGGGCGAACAGGGCCGTTGGTCTCTCTGTCCTGAAGGCGCGGGGCGGAAGCAGTATACGATCCACTTTATCCAGACACCGATCACCATGAACGATGCGATCGGGAAGGACAAACGTGTGATTGATAAGGACGGTACGATCTACGTCTTGCACGAAGATGTTGCGAAGGTCCGGGCGAACTCTGATCTGGCCCGACCCCTGGCCTATCGGATCAATATCTACGACTGTCTGGATGTAATTCTGAAGAGCGAATGGGTGGACAACAACCCGACGAACTTCCAGATGTCGAAGATCAACATCCACACGCATTTCATTCAGTTTGACAACCAGGCGTCTGACGGCGTAATCAGCGGATTCTCGTATGATCAGTCGGTGCGGCCCTTCACGATGTTGGGTAAAAAAGAGCATCGCGGGCTGCCGGCCCCGATGAATGCCCTGCAGGTTGAAGATACGGCGGCGGGTGCGATTTCCATGAAGATCAAGATGGGAGAGCATGCTACGCCCTTCCATGTGGACACCGATCTGATGTTCGGAATGCATCAGGTGGAGACTTCTGAGATACGTTGGGTGCGAAACATTGAGCATGATGCGGCGACCGGGGTGGATACCCTTACCTTCAGCGAGCCTCTGAAGCATGCCCATAAGAAGGACGAGATCGTCTCGACGGAATGGGTGCGCTATCGTCTCTGGGCGGACGCGGATGTGGGGACGGTCTTCTGGCATGACCATGCCCTGGGCGGAACCACCTGGCCGCATGGTGCCGTGGGTGCCTTTATTGTCGAGCCAGTCGGCTCGACCTATCATGACCCGGTCACCGGGGACTTGATCAGAAGCGGTCCCATTGCGGATATCCGCACCATGGAGCCGATTGGATTTGGCCAGAGCGGGAGCTTCCGTGAGGTGGCCATGTTCCTTCACGACACTGTTCCATTCACCGCGCAGGTGGTGACCGAGGGAAATCCTCCGGGACAGTCGAAGCGGGCGGCGATCGATGCCGGTCAGGTTCTCTTCTTCCAGATGCCGTATGACCTTGATTATACGGCGGTGCCGATGCTCAATGGCGGGACGCATACCACGGGGGGAGGCATCTTCTTTAAGACCGAATCGATTGCAAAGCGGCTGAAGCATGTCAAGGACCCGTCCCTGGTCTTCTCGTCCCGGGCGCATAAAAAGGACCCCGGTACAAATCTGATCAGGGCCTACCTGGGCGATACGGTTACCTTCCGGATGCTGCATGTGATGATGAATGAGACGCATGTCTGGCGACTGGCGGGACATCCCTTCCGGACGGAGCGCTATGCAGGGAATGCCGAGTTCAAGAATGCTTATCATATCGGGATCGCCGAGCGCTATGACTTCGTCGTGACGGCGGGGAGCGCGCAGAAGATGGCGGGGGACTACCTTTACTACAACGCGCGTCCTTCCCACCTTGCCGAAGGGAGCTGGGGGATCTTCAGGGTCCTGGACGAGAAGGTGAAAGACCTGCAGGTGCTTCCGGGACATGAGGTGATTCCGAGGTCGGCCAAGACCCTTTGTCCCTCGGACGCGCCGGTGAAGCGCTTCAACGTCGTGGCGACCGATCATGCCTTGAAATTCAATCCGAATGCACCGGATGTGATCGAGGTGGATTTTGATCGGAAGCTTCTGGTGGCAAACCCGAAGGGGAAGATCTTTATACTGGAAGGCGAGATGAAGAAGATTGCGGCGGGTGCGCAGCCCCATCCCCTGACGCTTCATGTGAATTCCGGGGATTGTATCAAGATCAGGCTCAAGAATAATCTGAAAGGGCTTCGCGCTTCATTCTCCGCGGATGGTCTTGCCTTTGATCCGAACGATTCACATGGCGTGGATGTCGGATATAACAAAGGGAATCAGACGGTGGCTCCGGGAAAGACCCGGACCTACACCTTCTATGCGCCGCCGGAGTTTGGTGAGTTCTCGACCATCGTCTGGGATTGGGGGAATTTCATGAACAGTACCCGGGACGGCCTCTTCGGAGGGATCATCGTTGGACCACGAGGATCGAAGTATCGTGATTCGGTGACTGGCGAGGATGTCACGATGAAGAATTCCTGGGCGGTGGATGTGATCCTGGATCGGAGCAATCCGAAGAACGCCGGACGGTCCGACTACCGGGACGTCTCGCTCTATTTCCAGGATGAAGACAACATCATCGGGACGGCATTTATGCCCTACATCCAGCAGATTGCGGGCCTGGCGGGCGTGAATTACCGGAGTGAGCCCTGGATGTATCGGGAGGAGAACGGCTGTGAGCTTGGAACCATGTTCCAGCCCTGCGTTGCCGGAACGACCGAGCTTGCGACCCCGACGATCCTCGCGCATGCGGGTGATCCGGTTCGTATCCATGTCTTCGGGGCCTTTAACGAGCAGAACCAGATGTTTGCGGTCGAGAACCACCAATGGCCGCTGGATCTGGGCATGGCGAGAGCAGGACAGGCTGCGGATCTGATGCCGGCCGAAGAGTTCGGGTCCTCCGAACATATGGATGTCTTCCTTCGCTCAGCAGGCGGTCCGACAAGGCTGCCGGGGATCTATCTCTGGCAGACCCATCGTCTCCCGTACACGGCAGCCGGACTCTGGGGTTACTTCAAGGTGCTTCCTACCGGGAGCCGTGCGATTCTTCCGCTGAACTCGGGCGGAGGGGCCAGCAACGGAAGAACTGCGGAACTTGAGCAGGAGGCGCCTGAGGTGATCTCCGGGCTGGGAGATGAAACACCTGGTCCACTCTCGATGCTCGAGAAGTAATCGTGTCAGCAGAGGCAATATGGGCGGGGCAGAGGAATAATCACCTCTGCCCCGCCCTTTTTTTGAGGAGGAGGGGAACGTGAAATATCTTCAAATCTTTGGTCTGAGCATTGTATTCATGGCCATTCAGGGGATGCTCTGGCAATCCGTCGCCGATGCCTACGAAGTGATTGATGTGAGCAATGGTGGATCGATATCAGGCAAGATTACGATGGAGGGCAAGCTGCCGGAGGCAAGGGTTTTTTCCCTTGTCCTTTATCCGTTTGGGGAGTTTTGTAAGAAGATTTCGGATGGGAAGGGGCATGTCCGGCTCAAGGATTATATTGTGCAGAAAGACGGAGGATTATGGGAAGCGGTCGTTTCCGTGGACAGGGTTCAGAAAGGGAAGGCCTACACGCCGAAGGTGGCGGAATTTGTGGCGGTTGACTGCATGTTTCATCCGGCTGATGTGGCGGACAGTGAGATGTTCATGTTTGATAAAGAAACAGGGGTTATGCGCCACGAGCACCCAAATGTCGCGATTATTTATAATAACGAGCGGATGAACATGATCAACCGGGATCCTGTGATTCACAACATCCAGGTCTTTCAGAATGAGCGGGGGAATATTATTTTAAACACCCCGCTACCGGTCTCGGACAAAATGCGGGGAGGCGTCCTGCACTATCGGAAGGGAAAGCATATTTCTCAGATGATCTGTGGGATGCATGAATTCATGCAAAGCTGGGGGTTTGTGGTGAACAACCCCTACAATGCGAAAACGGCGAAGGATGGGACCTACACGATCGAAGGGCTGCCACCTGGGACATATACAGTCAGTATCTGGCATCCGCATTATGAGGTTTACAAGAGGGAAGTAACAATTCACGCGAAGAAGACGACGCGGCTCGACTTTGTATTTGACGCGACGATCATCACGCCCCCGGGATATGAGACGCAGAAGCAGTTCCGGACCGATACGGGAATCCGGGAAAAGGAAAAACTACACGAAGGGGAAGAACGTATCATTATGGATTAAGGAACCTTTAAGTGGTTCAGACCTCTTTCCCCTGAATGTATTTCGATCAGCGAAGCAATGAGCGCATTGAGGGGGAAGCTCCATCCGGCTTTGCCGGTGGAGGGGGCGACGCAAGCCCCTATATCAGAAAGGCGAGGAATGATGAAAGTGGTAAAGAAATATATTCTGTTGTTCCTGTCCCTAATTATTTTGTGTTTGGGCCAGTCGGTCGCCTCGGCATATGAAGAGATTACCGTCATCTCCGGGGGGACCCTCGAGGGTCAGGTCTTTTTAACCGGCACGCCGCCTCCCGCACGGATCTTTCATCTCATCTTTTCCCCCAATATAGAATTTTGCCGGGATATATCGGACGGGAAAGGAAATCGTTTATTGCAGGAATTTCATGTGTCTTCTGATGGAGGATTTCAGGACGTTGTTGTTGCCCTGGTGGGTGTCAAAAAAGGGAAGCCCTTTGACTATACACCAATTATCTGGATAGAAAACTGTCAGATCAAGCCCTTTGTCACCCCGGTTCGAAACAATCACCCCATCACGATTTCAAGTGTTGATCCGATCACGCATGATATTCAGGCCTATACCCTGAAGGATGAATATACCTTTGCGATGTTTAACAAACCGATGCCTGCGAGGGCAAGTGTGACGAAGGAGATAGTCTTTCGCAAGGGGCATTACATCTTTCGAACACAATGCGGAGTCCATGATTATATGCAGTCGTGGGGGATGGCGGTCGGAAACCCTTATTTTGCAGTGACTGACCGGGAAGGCAGGTTCATCATATCCGACATCCCACCCGGGACGTATTATCTGGTGGCCTGGCATCCGCACATGGAGGTCCAGGCGCGAGAGGTGACGATATCGGCCAATGGGCGGGTTTCAGCAGATTTTTCGTTTGATGCCAACGAGGTGCATATCCCCCTGCACGATCTACAACTGAACTACCGGCTGGGGACATGGCTGGAGCCCCGGCACCTGGTGCCGCCGAAGGTGAAGCTCCAGGTCCTTCAAGAGGAGTTAATCGATGTCAATAGTTTTCGCAGGGGGGAGAGCGTGCATGAAGACAATCATGGCACACTTCTGATGAACTTTCGTAACAAGTGAGATCCCACCCTTTCCGGGCCAATTTGTTGGGAGTGGCAATATAGACTCTCATTCTAGGGATAGATGTTTCTATCATAAAGGTAGAGGGGACTTGAATGATCATCATATGGGTCCATATCATTGCAGCCATGTTCTGGATCGGCGGGATGCTTTTCTTTGCCCTGGTGTTCATCCCCTCGGTAAAGGATGTTCTGTCCAGTACACAAAAAACAGCCTTGATCAGCCGGGTTGGAAAACGCTTTCGTACAGGTGGATGGATCGCACTTGGGGTTCTTTTTATCACCGGACTGCTTCGTCTCCATTTCAATGGATTATCACTCTCCGAGTATGGGAGAGCGCTATGGATCAAGCTATTCCTCGTTTTCCTGATGGTTTCGTTGTCTTTTCTGCATGATGTGATACTGGGACCAAGATCCATCCGGATCAGTCAAACAACAACGGGTCCACATCGACTCCAGATTATTGTGAGATGGATGGCGAGGTTTAATTTGTTGGTGGGATTGCTTGTTGTCCTTGCGGCTGTGTATCTGGTGCATGATGTTTTATAGTTACCCTGAGGATTATCTGAAAGTGGCATAAAGGTCACTCTGGCTTTAAATTTGACAGCTGAGTTTAGCAGGCAGGAGAACCCGCAGAGAAAGGACAATGGACCGGATAAGGCATAACGATGATGAGGTAGAGGTCAATAATGACCCGATTCAATATTTAAAGCGTGAACATGAGGACACACTCCGGAGATTGGAATCAGCAAAACGCGCCCTTCAATCACTTCGATGTCTTCCTGGAAATATCGTTCCACACCAGAGGGAGGCTGAGGAAAACTGGATAAAAGTTTTTGTGGTTTCACTGGTGAGCCGGATTCGACTCCATTTTCAAAAGGAAGAAGAAGGTCTTTTTCCGATCCTGGCAGAGTATATTGGAAAAGAGCATGGGCCGATAGAGGTGATGCTCCATGAACACGAAATTTTGAGGTTGACCTTTCATGACTGGGAAGAACTTCTTGTACAGTTCTGCAAGGTGAACAAAGGAGGTAAGAAAGATGCCCTCAACGCCGTCATTTCCACCGGAGACGAGGCACTTCGACTCTTCCGTCTACACAGCAGTAAAGAAAATAAGATCCTTTTCGAAATCTGTGAAGCCTCGTTGTCGGATGAAGAGAAAAACATAGTGGCGGAAAGGATCGAGGACATTGGCCTCGGTCGCTCTGGAAAGACTTAATTAGATCTTCCTTAATCTCTTTTCCCTTTAACACCCCCCGGAATTTAAAAATCCTTATTCATCCCTTCAAAATACCCCTTTTGGGGGATTGCACCTTCTATCGTATTCACGCAGAATATAGGCTGTTATAAAAAGCAAGCTCGGATGCGGATGGCTGATATGGTCGGAAGATGTTCCGGGTGCGTTCTCCCGCAACCCAGGCAGCCTGGGGAATTATGTAAAGGGGGCCCAATGAAATGTCAGCGATGTCAGGGAATGATGATAGAAGAACGGATATTTACACAGCAGGGGGGATCTCGAATTTCCCGTTGCCTTCTCTGCGGGGATATTATTGACACGAGAGTTATCTTCAACAGAGACCGATACTCAATCCATTTTCATGAGGCCGAGCGTGAGGAATCCTACCAGGATCGGCTTCGCTTGTCTGCCTGAAAATTGTAACGATTCAGTATTAAGGTTGTACGACGGCTTTGGTCAGTAACTTTGAGAAAAGCGTCGTACGGTTGTGGACCTGCATTTTTTCGTAGATGTTTTTGAGATGAACTTTGACGGTCAGCTTGCTGATGAAGAGTTTCTCCGCAATTTCCTTATTGGTGTGCCCTCGGCAGAGCCATCTGACCACATCAACTTCCCTCCTTGAAAGGCCAAATCCATCTTCAATGATGACCCTGTCGAGGAGGTGTTCGCTCCCTCCGGCCTGAAGAACCAAGTGGGACTGAAGAGAGACGGCTCTTTTTTCCAGAGCGAGGCGGATGGTTTCGATCAATTTGGAAAGGTCGCCTGATTTTTGAATATAGTCGAAGGCCCCTTCCATTCGGAGCGATTGTACGGCGGTTTTCAGAGAGGCGTGGCTGGTCAACATGATCGCGACAATGTCCGGGTCAATCTGTTTCGCGGTTTTCAAGACCTCGATTCCATTGATTTTGGGGAGGTGGATATCGAGAATCAAGACCCCACACCGAGATGCGTCCCTGCGGAGAAAGTCGATTGCTTCCTGTCCGTCTCTGGCGAGATGAAGTGGATTGGTGAGTTCTCCTTTTTGGAGCGCCCTGCGAAATATTTCAATGTCGGAGAGGTTGTCTTCAACCAGGAGAATCGGAATGGATGATCTGCTGATATGCATTTGCATATATGACAAGCCTCCCCCCTTTCTCATTCCGCGGTTGCGGAATGAGAAACCGCCGATTCGTCTGAAATACTGCGTTATCGGCCAAAGGTCTCCTCACCGTACAGGTAAGTACGATTCGGTCGCTCTTATGGCCTCTGGCCTTGCCTTCTCAGGCGACTTGACGGTTTTCCCAGGATCAATCTCTGATCCTGGGGCATTCCCTAAAATGATAAAAGGGATTATAATAGCTTGCTTTGAATCTGTCAAAAGGGGGTTGCATTTGAAGTGAATTGGCGGGTCACCTGAGTGTGCCGGTATCCGAAACGGAGGGAGATGGTTCCAGAGCAGGATTTGATGAAAGAATTGGGGATCGATATGGAGGAGATCCGGAAACGGATGTCTTTTATCGACCTTTCCAAAAAGGAGATTCAACTTCTATCCGGGATGCAGGACTTTGCGAGAGGACATGCAGACCAGATTGTCGCGGGTTTTTATCAGCACCTCCTTGCTTTCAAAGAGACCCGGTCCCTCCTTAAAGACCAGAGCACAGTCGATCGGCTCTTGAAGTCACAGAAGGACTATCTTCTTGAGATCTTCAGTGGAAAATTTGACAAGGCCTATTTTGAACGGCGGCTCCAGACGGGGGCGGTGCACCACCGGATTGGACTGGAACCGAAGTGGTATATTTCGACCTATTCTTTTTATGAAAACCTCCTCTCTCGTTTAATCGCAACGGCGTATCAGGGTGAGCCCGACAGGGGCATGTGCCGTGATCTTGCCGTGCGGAAGATTTTTCGTATCGATATGGTTCTTGCCCTCGAATTCTATTTTCACAGCTACACCCTTGAGATGAAGACCCGGCTTGATGAGAAGATCAAAGAGATGGATGATTTCACACGTATGGTCTCGCATGATTTGAAAGAACCGCTTCGCGGGATTGAAGCCTTTTCCAGTTTTCTCCTGGAAGACTATACCGATATACTCGATGAGAAAGGGAAGCGATACCTGAACTTCCTTAAGGAATCCGCTGTCCGCATGAAGGAGTTGATTCATGACCTTCTCACCCTCGTTTCCCTCTCCCGAAAAGGTCCAAATTTTGAGAATGTTGATTTGAATGCACTTCTGGCGGAGGTCAAACACGACCTGGAATTTTCAATACAACAAAAGGGAGCGAAGGTTCAATGGGTATCTTCTTTGCCGATACTTTATTGTGACCCAATCCAGGTTGGCGAGGTGTTCAAAAATCTCCTCTCAAACGCGATCAAATTCAATACAAATACATCCCCTTGCGTGGAGATTTCAGTTCGGGAGGAAAAGGTTTCTTATCTTTTTTCATTCAAAGACAACGGGATCGGAATTGATCCGCGTTACATCGAACAGATCTTTCGTCCTTTTGAGCGCCTTCATCCTCAGGATGAGTTTGAAGGGACCGGAGTCGGACTGGCCATCTGCAAGAAGGTCATTGAAGGTTACGGGGGCAGGATCTGGATTGAATCAAAAGAAGGAGAAGGGAGTACTTTTTTCTTCACCCTTCCCAAAAAACCGAAAAACGCAGGAATGAACACGCACAAGAGATGAAGGCCGGATGAAAAGGGAGGTCGTAACTATTCAGAAAACCCATCTTTGGCTTCGCGAGACCCATCCCTCCATGGCGGCGTTGCTGTGGCGCTCGAATCCTCACGTAGTGACACATACTTTTAGGCTCTGCGCTCCTCGCGCCTTGCCCTGAAGCAAAATATAGGCATGCTGAATATTACGAGGGATAATGCATATGAATGACATCCAGGCGCTACGGATCCTTCTCGTAGAGGACAACCTGCACGATATTGAGATTGCTCGTCGTGCATTTTCCAAGGGCCATATCAGGAATGAACTCTTCATCGTTCGGGATGGGGAGAAGGCGCTCGATTACCTTTATCGCCAGGGTGTGTACCACATTCGGGAGATGGCTCCCCGTCCCGGGATGATTCTTCTTGATTTAAACCTCCCGAAGGTGAGCGGTTGGGAGGTGCTGAAGCAGATAAAGCAGGATAGGGGACTCAAGTCGATCCCGGTGGTTGTCTTAACGGTCTCGAACCGGGAAGAAGATATTCATCTTTGTTATAATCTTGGGGTCAATACCTATATCCAGAAACCGGTTGAATTTGTTGAGTTCTTGCGGGTGATCAATACGATACAGGAATATTGGGGCCTGGCGGCCCTTCTTCCCCCTGTTCCCCATAGAGGGGGCTTCTAAAATCAGCACACCCATCTAAGACTCTGTGGATGTGGTGCTTATCCTTACGTATGGACAATAGGTTGCGGTTCTGAGCTTCTCGCACCTCATCCTGAAGGCTTATCCAGGCATGCTGATGGGGGCGGCTTGCTCGCTTTCTACACGAGGCCGTCCTGTTTTGCCGGAAGTCGGATGGAAAAAGTGGTTCCCTGTCCAACGGAGCTTGCGATCATGATTTGCCCTCCGTGATTTCGGATCGTCCCCAAGGCGACGGCAAGCCCGAGTCCTGTTCCCTTTCCGACAGGTTTGGTGGTAAAGAAAGGATCAAATATTTTATCAAGGTGGGTCGGATCAATCCCGCTTCCGGAATCCTTTAAAAGAATCTGGACCATTTGATTCCCACGAGATAACTTCCCATCTCGGGGAGACCCTCTCTGTTCAATTCGAATTAAATGTGTGGTGACTTGAATCCTGCCTTCCCCTTCGATAGCGTCAATCGCGTTCAGGAAGAGATTGACCATCACTTGTAGAATCTGATCGCCGTCCGCATGAAGATCAGGAAGGTGGGGATCCAGGTCGGTGTGAATCGAGATGCCCTTTGCTTTGGCGTGTTGTTCGATAAGATCAATTCCTTTATTGATGACCCGGTTGATGTCTAGGCGCTTCTTCTCAATCGGCTCTCCGCGGGCAAACGTCAAGAGATGCTGGATCAGACGGGTCATACGGTCAATCTGTTCAATGATAATCATCAAGCCCTTGGCCGTCTTTTCTTCCTTCGTATGCCTTAACAGAGATTCGGCACGTCCGAGAATGACATTCATCGGGGTACCAACTTCATGGGCCAGTCCTGAGGCAAGGGTTCCCATGGCGGCCATTTTCTCTGTTTGGAGCAGGGCCTGTTCCAGTTGTATTTTCTCGGTGATATCTGTCACGATGGAAATGCCGAATGTAACATCCCCTTCTTTTCCACGAACAGGAAGGGATGAAATGGAGAGATGGCGTTCCTGTCCAAGTTCGGAAGCAATTTCTCCCTCAATATCGGCGATGCCTTTGCCTTCAAATACGGTTTGAATGATTTCCAAAATTTTCTCAGGATTGCTCCCTTTTATGATTACCTTTAAAATATTGTTCTCTTTCATCTCTTCATCGGGGATGTTAAGGAGGTCTGAAAAGGCTTTGTTCCAAAGGAGTATCTTTCCTTGTTTGTTGAAGGTAAAGAGAGGGATGGAGGTGTCCTCGAATATAGAGATGAAACCAAGCTCGTAGGCTTCCAGACGGATTTTTTTCTCTGCCAATTCCTCCTGTAGTTTACGGATTTGTTCGTACAGTTGGTGTCTTGATTCGTTGTTTTTTTTTCGGGAATTTCCGGAGGAATCCGCGCTGGATCGTTTCATCTTTGCCTCTTGAAGTACTGAACCGTGAATTCAACTTGTAAGTGCAACTCTTTCAGTGGGGTTAGAGGGCAAGCTGCGGTAGTATCGTGGTTTTTCTCACCGCCAAGCGAGAGGAGCACAAATGCGCTACACGCAGCTTACCCAAGGAGAACGATACCAGATTTATATCCTTAAGCAAACAGGCCATAATCAGAGAGAGATGGCAGAC